>Ga0055584_100001562_pt1 | contig 22462 bp, 21 predicted proteins | sample OSDHelmetaG_FD_58716 | JGI IMG/M metagenome (GOLD analysis project Ga0055584, IMG submission 58716) | Pelagic marine sediment microbial communities from the LTER site Helgoland, North Sea, for post-phytoplankton bloom and carbon turnover... | ecosystem: Environmental > Aquatic > Marine >...
CGGCGTGTATGCTTTTAGATTAACCGTGTCCGTACGCAACACCGCATAGCCACCATTGGAAAGTTCCATCACCGGGGCGCTTTCACCTTCGGTTAGGATAAACACGGTCTCCATGATACTGCCACGGTCCGCATCGTACCCCTTTAAGCCTTCTTTATCATCTGGCGTGGAACCATCCTCGCGCACAGGGCCATAGCTTTTAAGCTTCAGATTCATGGCCTTGGCCACACTATCAAGGGAATCACCGCTCGCCAGACGATCATCAATTTGCGCGGCGGCTTCATAAAGAGTATCTGCAAGCTTGTCTTCAAGAATCTCTTTTTTAAGAGTTGCTTTGACCTCAGCAAAAGACTGCGTTGCGGGTGGTAAAATATCCTTGATAACCAAGACATGCCAACCCAGTTGTGTCTGGATGGGGCCAACAAGCGCGCCTTTATCTGCCACAAAAGCAACAGCCGCAATTTCTTTTGTCAGTCCGTCTTGCTGGAAAGTTTCCGTGCCCAGATAAGCATCGGTTGATCCCGTTGTGCTTTTTACAACACTCTTAAGAGATGCTTTTTTTGCAAATTTTTCAACAGCCGTTGCTGCCTTTGCGCCATCAGAAAAAACAGCCTGCTCCATTACCCGGCGTTCCGGCACACGGAATGAATCTACATTATCTTCATATATAGTTTTTAGCTCTTCATCCGGCACACTCAGATTCTTTTTCACATCATCAGATGTAACCACCACCATTGAAAAGCGGCGCGATTCCGGAATAGCGTAACGTTCCTGCCCTGCTTGATAAAAGGGAAGCAGCACTTCATCTGCCGGTTCCTTATAATCCTTGATGGACTTATGGGGCAAGACAAGCGCTTTCACAGTGCGCTTTTCATTCTGGTATTGGTACAAATCACGGGCTTCCAACGGCGGGGTCATGCTCGTGCCCGATTGCAGAGCATTCCGCAATATCGTTGTCGCCATATCACGACGCAGTTGCCCTACGAATTGCTGTTCACTCATGCCTTGATTCATCAATATACGACGCAGCACTTCTTTTTTGCTCATGTCGCCCGTGACCATAGGCGTCACAAGATCGTCAACTTGTGCGGTCACAGTATCGTCACCGACTTGAATGCCTAATTCATAGGCCGCGCCTGTTAACAAGCGTCCTGAAATTTCTGCGCTTAAAATACGATCAATCAGCCCCAAGCGCATTGCCGTCGGTGCATCAATCTGCTGCGCGTACAGCGCGCGCTGCACTGTGTCATCAAAAGAAACGGCAGTGATTTGTTCTTTGCCTATTCTGGCAACGCTACCGCGCGCAACGCCGTCACGGAAAAAACCGCCAACATCCGTAAACACCAGACCGCCCACGGCAAGCACCATGAAACCAAACAGGATAAATTTTGTGATGCCGCCTTTGGCTCCTTCGCGCAGTTTATTCAGTAACATAGTAATTTTCCTTTTTGTGCCTATATGTCATGGGAAGAGAGTATAAGCCGCCAGTTGCTTTTTCAAGCCACAGTGTTTAAGTCTTTTTCCATGAAAAAGCTAATCGCCGGAAACTGGAAGATGAATGGGACGGAAGAGGGGGCCCGTAGCCTGATAAAGGAGATTGCCGCCGGGATCGGTAATCTGCCGGAGTGCTGCGACTTTCTTGTCTGCCCGCCCATGATTCATATGCAAACGACCCGTGATGTTATTAAGGAAACAGGCGCTGCAATTGCCTGCGGTGGGCAAGATTGCGCCGCCACAGAAAATGGTGCCTTTACCGGCGATATCTCAGCTGAGATGCTCGCTGCGTTTGGTTGTAGTTATGTTATTGTCGGGCATTCCGAACGCCGCCAAATCCATAAAGAAGAAGATCACAAGATCGCTGACAAAGCTGCCGCCGCCCACAGCAAGGGGCTTACTGCCATTATATGCGTCGGTGAAAGCGAGAATGAGCGCGATGCGGGCTATGAACGCGATGTCGTTGAAAGACAGCTGGCGGGCTCCATTCCGCCTTCTGCTACGGCTCTGAATACGGTGATTGCTTATGAGCCAGTCTGGGCCATCGGCACGGGTAAGACAGCCTCCCCGGAAGATGTGCGAGGGATGCATAAATTTATCCGAAGCAATCTTAAGGAAAAACTTGAAGAATCCACGAAAATGCGTATTTTGTACGGCGGCTCAGTTAAACCTGACAATGCGGCCGCCTTGTTTACCATAGAAAACGTGGACGGGGCGCTAATTGGCGGGGCAAGCCTGAAAGCAGATCAATATCTAGCCATTGCAGGCGCGGTATCATAGAGTAGGACACATCATGGAATCGGTTATTTTAGTTATTCACCTCATTCTAGCGCTGGCAATTATTTGCCTGGTGCTGCTGCAACGCTCAGAAGGCGGCGGGCTGGGTATCGGCGGCGGCGGTGGCGGCATGGGCGCTCTTGCCTCAGCGCAAGGAACAGCCAATGCGCTCACCCGGATGACGGCAATCTGTGCAGCCAGCTTTTTTGTGACCAGCCTCGTTCTCGGAATCATGGCCGGCACGCACAGCAGCAAAGGCAGCATTCTGGATGCGCTGGAAGAATCTGTTCCGGCGGTTGCAGCAGAAGCAGAAAAAATTCCAACACCGCAGAAGGCGCCCGCAGTCCCCGTTTCGGAGTAGCATGTGACACGATATATATTCATTACCGGCGGCGTGGTTTCTTCCCTAGGGAAGGGCCTCGGTGCCGCCGCTCTGGGCGCGTTGTTACAAGCGCGCGGATTTTCGGTCCGTCTTTGCAAGCTTGATCCCTATTTGAATGTTGATCCCGGCACAATGAGCCCCTTCCAGCATGGTGAGGTTTACGTGACCGATGATGGGGCGGAAACTGATCTTGATCTGGGGCACTATGAGCGCTTCACAGGCCGCCCGGCAACCAAAGAAGACAACATCACGACCGGGCGCATCTATACAAATGTTCTGGGCAAGGAACGGCGCGGTGAATATCTGGGTGCAACGGTACAGGTCATCCCCCACATTACCGATGAAATCAAAGACTTTATCCGCAGCAAAGAAGGCTCGGCAGATTTCGTGCTATGCGAGATCGGTGGCACAGTAGGGGATATTGAGAGCCTGCCGTTCCTGGAAGCAATCCGCCAGTTTGGTAATGAAGTCGGGCGCGAGAAGGCCCTGTTCATCCATGTCACGTTGCTGCCCTACATCCCGGCAGCGGGTGAGCTGAAAACAAAACCAACACAGCACTCGGTCAAAGAACTGATGAGCGCGGGGATCAGACCGCGTATTTTACTATGCCGCGCCGACCGCCAGATTGCGGAAGAAGAACTGCGCAAGATCGCTCTGTTTTGTAACATCGATGAAAACAAGGTTATTCCGGCACTTGATGTGCCGACCATCTATGAAGTACCGCTGACTTATCATGCCGAAGGGCTGGACACACAAGTACTGGATTGTTTCGGGATCGAGGCAAAAGAGCCAGAACTTTCCACATGGAAAAACATTGTCCACCGCATCAAGGAGCCAGAAGGCAAAGTTAAAATCGCCGTTGTCGGCAAATACACCAACCTGGCAGACAGCTACAAATCATTGAATGAAGCGCTGGTCCATGGCGGCATTGCAAATAATGTAAAAGTGGATATTCGCTTTATTGAATCAACCGTCTTTGAACAAGAAAACCCGGCTGATTACCTGCAAACCATTAACGGCATTCTTGTGCCCGGTGGCTTTGGTGAGCGGGGTGCTGAAGGAAAAATCAAGGCCGCGCAATTTGCCCGCGAACGCAAGGTGCCTTACTTTGGTATTTGCTTCGGTATGCAAATGGCCGTTATCGAGGCCGCCCGCAATTTATGCGGCTATGACCGCGCCAACTCCACTGAATTTGGCCCGTGCGATAATGCTGTGATCGGTATGATGACTGAATGGGTAAAGGGCGATAACAAAGAAAAACGCGCCGCCAACGGTGATATGGGTGGCACGATGCGTCTGGGCGCTTATCCGGCCAAGCTCATAGAGGGCACTAAAGTCTCGGAAATTTACGCCGCCAATGATATCAGCGAACGCCATCGTCACCGTTACGAAGTCAATGTTAACTTCCGTGAACAATTGGAAGAAAAGGGGCTTATTTTCTCTGGCCTGTCACCGGACGGGCAGCTACCGGAAATCGTGGAGCACAAAGAACATCCCTGGTTTATTGGTGTGCAGTACCACCCCGAATTAAAATCCAAACCTTTTGACCCGCACCCGCTGTTCGTATCGTTTATAGAAGCAGCAGTGAAACAAGCGCGGTTAGTTTAAGGGACTGATAAATGAAAACCGTCTCCGTTCAAAATATTCAGATTGCCAATGACAAGCCCTTTACGCTCTTCGGTGGGCTCAATGTGCTTGAAGATGAAGCGATTACGCTCAAAGCCGCTGAAACCTACAAAACAATCACAGACAAACTCGGCATCCCTTATATTTTCAAAGCCAGCTTTGACAAAGCCAACCGCTCCAGCATTCACAGCTATCGCGGTGTCGGGATGGAAGAGGGTTTACGGATATTTGAAAAAGTAAAAAGCGAATTCAACGTACCGATTATTACGGACGTGCACGAACAAGACCAGTGCCAACCCGTTGCCGATGTCGTGGACGTTATCCAGCTTCCCGCTTTTTTGGCACGGCAAACGGATCTGGTCGCGGCCATGGCAAAAACGGGCGCTGCCATCAATATTAAAAAACCACAATTCATGTCACCGTTCCAAATTGCCAACATCGTCGATAAATTCAAAGAATGCGGAAACGAAAACACCATCATCTGCGAACGCGGGCACGCTTTCGGCTACGACAACCTTGTCGTCGATCCCATGGCCTTTGGTGTGATGAAGGAAGCGACTAATAACACACCTATTATCTGCGATACTGTCCATGCCTCTCAAATGCGGACAGCAGGCAGCGCCGCTTCCGGCGGGCGGCGGGCGCTTGTTCCCGACTTAACGCGTGCGGTGCTGGCCATCGGCATTGCCGGTATTTTTATTGAAGCCTACGAAGACCCCGACAAAGCCAAATGCGACGGGCCGTCGGCGCTACCGTTTAACAAACTGGAAGAATTTTTAGCACAAGCCAAGGCTGTGGATGATTTGGTGAAATCCATGAAACCCATAAGGATTAAATAAAAATGGACTCTTCATCCAAAATTATTTTCCTTGATTTTGATGGCCCTCTGACCAATAGCAGAACAGCTCTTTGTTACGGCGGCATGTTCCACTTTGACCCCATCTCCATCGGAGGGATCGGAAATATATGTGAGGTAGCTGAAGCCAAAATCGTCTGTACGAGCATTCGTGCCCGCGCAGACAGTCATTATAAAACATTAGCCCTTTTTAAGGAAGCCGGGCTCAATCCTCGGCATTTACACGATGACTGGTCAAGCCAAACAATGAGAAACACACGTGAGAGCCAGATAGAAACATGGTTAGCACGACATCCGGAAGTAACTCATTATGCTATCATTGATGATGATACTGTAAATCTACCAAACTTTATACGTGTTGATGTTTATGATGGAATACTAAGAAATAATTTTGAAAAAATTGCCAAGTGCCTTGATATCGACCTCATAGATGCCTTTCGTTGCGCTGAAAAAAAGATAGAACATGATAATTCGGAACTAATGCAATTATTTTGGGGGAAACCTAAGCAGCTTCATATAGAGTTCGGCTTAGAAGAAAAGAAAAAAAATGAACGTATTTTAGAGTGCAAAAGGAGTCTAACATGAGTGCAATTGTTGACGTTATAGGACGGCAAATACTGGACAGCCGGGGTAACCCGACAGTTGAAGTTGATGTTTATCTTGAAACCGGTGCCAAGGGCAGGGCAGCTGTACCCTCAGGCGCATCAACAGGCGCGCATGAAGCGGTAGAGCTGCGCGATGACGACAAAAAAACATATGGCGGCAAAGGCGTTTTAGATGCCGTCGACAATGTGAACACAGAATTGTTTGAAATGTTGAACGGCATGCCGGCGGAAGAACAAATGCTGCTCGACCGCATGATGTGTGACCTTGATGGCACGGAAAACAAAAGCCATCTGGGTGCCAACGCCATCCTCGGGGTGTCTCTGGCGATGGCGAAGGCCATGGCGAATGAACTATCCGTACCGTTATACCGCTATCTGGGCGGCACCTATTCACACCTGCTGCCTGTACCTATGATGAATATCATCAATGGCGGCGCACATGCCGACAACCCGGTTGATATCCAGGAATTTATGATCATGCCTGTTGGCGCACCGGACTTTGCTGAAGCTGTACGCTGCGGTTCTGAAATTTTTCATGCGCTGAAAAAAGAACTGAGCACTGCCGGCCTTAATACAAATGTCGGCGATGAAGGCGGCTTTGCACCGGCCGTAAAATCATCGAAACAAGCGCTGGACTTCATAATGAAAGCCATTGAGGTTGCGGGCTACAAAGCCGGCAGTGATGTTGTGCTTGCGCTGGACTCCGCTTCAACAGAATTTTACAAGGACGGAAAATACCACATGGAAGGCGAGGGCAAAACGCTCTCATCCGACCAGATGGTGCAGTATTACGAAGATCTCTGTAAGGCATACCCGATTATCTCCATTGAAGATGGCATGGCCGAAGATGACTGGGACGGCTGGTGCGCTCTTACACAAGCGCTCGGAAAAGATATCCAGATGGTTGGTGATGATCTGTTTGTCACAAACTCAAAACGCCTCGCACAAGGCATTGAACAAGATGCGGCGAATGCCATCCTTGTGAAAGTGAACCAGATCGGCACACTGACCGAAACACTGGAAACCGTGCAGATGGCACAAAAAGCCAACATGGGCGTTGTTTTATCTCATCGCTCCGGTGAAACAGAAGATTCAACCATTGCTGATATTGCCGTTGCCGTGAACGCAGGCCAGATCAAAACTGGATCTCTTTCCCGTTCCGACCGCACAGCAAAATACAATCAACTGATGCGGATTGAAGAAGAGCTTGGCCCGCAAGCCGAATATGCAGGCACTTCAATCCTGCGCGCAAAGCCAAACACAGAAACGGCAAAGAAGAAAAAAGCGGCCTGATCATTGCGAGAGAGGGCAAGGCACCTCCCGCGCATCTAAAAAAAGCTTGCCTGCTCGCGCAAACCCTGTTCTTGTGGTTTTAATAAATATAAAAAACAAAGAACAGGGGAGCTTTTCATGACTCAATGGACATCTAGGGTGAAAACCCTAACGACAGCCTTTGCTTTGGCTGCAACCGTTTTTATGGCAGGACCAATAAGTAACACCAACGCGCAAGAAAACGCTTCTTCTTGTCAAAACCTGCCCTATGACGAAAATTCTTTTGTGAACCGTAAAATCACACCGCAAGAATTTCAAGAAATAACAAGCTGTCACAAAACATGGCTTCACGACAAAGATGCCGGCAAACAAATGCGCGTCATTGGCGCTGACATGAATAATGTTGTCATGCGCGGCGACATGAGCGGCGTTCTCTTTCGTGAAGTAGATCTGGATAGCGCCAATTTGTGGAAGCTCAAACTGACTGATGCTGACTTACAAAAAAACAGCTTCTACGGCGCTTATATGCCGGAGGTTAATTTGTCCGGTTCTGACCTGACGGACGCCAACTTTCAAAACGCGCAGATGGATAGCGCCAACCTGGATGATACAAACTTAACCAATGCCGATTTTCGTCTGGCAAAATTAAATGCGGCAAGCTTTAAGGGCGCCAACATGGACGGTGTTAAGCTGACCTATCAACCGGAACATATGAACGGCATTGATTTGACCAACGCACGCAATACTGACTCCGTGGAATTTTATGATGTTGCCGGTAACTTATTCACGGATATTCACATCAACAGCGCAACAGGCCAGATTGATGTGAACTCCCTAGAAAAAAAGCAGCTTATCAAGCCGCTTCAATGTGAAGATGGTAAGTGCCCGGGCATAAGCGACGGCTAATAAGGCCTTCCGCGCTTATTGCACGTGATTACACGTGACTTTTCCGGCTATAACCGCTATATCCGGCATGCTATGGCAGAAACACTTCTTTTAAGCGTACAAGATTCCGTAATCAGCTTCGGCGGCAAAAAGCTGTTTGACGGCCTGTCTTTCAACATCTGCGAAGGCGATAAAATTTGTCTCGTTGGCAAAAACGGTGCCGGCAAAACAACGCTCATGAATATCATTACCGGCACGCAAGGACTTGATGACGGCGAGCGTTGGATATTTCCCGGCACGACTATCGGTTACCTACGGCAGGAAGTCGCACCCAAGCCGGGGCAAACAGTTTTTGATTTTGTGTTTGAAGAGCTCAAACCGGAGGAGGGGCAAAACGCCGAAGAAGCGCTAGCCATGAAATCATACAAGGTCGACATCGTCATCCGACCACTGGACCTGCAACCCGAAGACCGCATGGACAAATTATCCGGCGGGCAATTGCGACGAGCCGCACTGGCGCGCGCACTGGTAGAAGATCCTGATATACTTCTAATGGATGAACCGACCAACCACCTTGACCTTGAAATTATTGAATGGCTTGAAACCTACTTAAAAGGATGGCGCGGCGCATTAGTGTGCGTCAGTCACGACAAAACATTTCTGGCCAACGTGTCGGATAAGGTTTTCTGGCTTGACCGTGGACGCCTGCGCGTATCTCCAGGCGGATTCAGAGATTTCGACGACTGGTCCTCACAATTACTAGAGCAAGAAGCCCGTGAACTGCACAACCGCGAACGCATTCTGGCACAGGAACTGGAATGGGCAAGCAAGGGGGTCAAAGCCCGCCGCAAACGAAATGTACGGCGCGTGCAAATGGTAAAAGAAGCCAGTGAAAGATTGCGGCAGGATAAAAGCGCCTTTAAACGCATGATGGCCCGCGTCGAAATGCCAGAAGGCGAACTGGCGGAACTATCTTCTAAAATTGTTGTTGAATTCAAAAGCGTGCAAAAATCATTCAACGAAGACGGGCGTGACATCCCCATCCTTGATAAGTTCAACTTGCGTATCATGCGCGGTGACCGCATTGGCATCCTCGGCAAAAACGGATCGGGGAAAACAACATTTATACGGCTCCTTATCAAAGAATTACTGCCGGACTCCGGCACGGTAAAGCTTAAAAAAGAAATTGAATTTTCTTACTTTGATCAACGGCGGCGCGACCTGGACCCAGAAAAAACACTATGGTCGACCATGTGCCCGGACGGCGGCGATCATGTGAATGTGCGCGGTAAATCACGCCACGTTATTGGCTACCTAAAAGATTTTCTTTTCGATCCTTCCATCGCCCAGCAAAAAGTAGGGACACTGTCCGGCGGGCAAAAAAACCGCCTGATGCTGGCGCGGGTGCTCGCAAACCCTAAAAACCTCCTTATTCTTGATGAACCGACAAATGATCTGGACATGGACACACTCGACATGCTCGAAGAAGTTTTGTCGCAATATGACGGCACATTACTGGTCGTATCGCACGACCGCGACTTTCTGGATCAAACCGTAACAAAAATTCTGGCCTTCGAAGGCGACAGCAAAATTGAAGGCTATATCGGCGGCTACAGCGATTACATTGAAGCAAAGAAAAAATTTAACGCCAAAGAGAAAAAAAATGAAAAGCACATAACCGAGTCAAAGGCTTCACCCGCAGCGCCATCATCTTCTACAAAATCCAAATCAAAAAAACTATCCTACAAACTTGAATATGAACTGGAACACTTACCAAAGAAAATCGAAAAGCTGGAAGCGGAAATAGGGGCGTTGGAAGGCATGCTCGCCAACCCTGACTTTTATGGCTCTGATCCGGGCGCTTTCCAAAAATCTGCCAAACGCCTAGCGCTGGCACGGGATGAACTGGAAACTGCCGAAACAAGATGGCTGGAAATAGAAGAAATGAGGCAAGACGTCGCTACTAATTGACGGCAAGCGTAACCCCATCACTTGATATAAAGACGATTGCGTCCTGATCCTTTTTGTCTATGTGACATGTCTTCTTCAAAACCGGCCTTTATGATTGGACCTACAATTTTATTTTCCTGATCTCCTGCGTTATCACCTTCCACTTCAACTACTATGGTTTTTATTTTAGGCAGAAGGCTTTGCATGCCTGCGATTATAAATTCTTCTATGCCATCAACATCAAGCTTTACGTGATCAGGTGTTTTCTGGCCAAACACACTACAAAAATCATCAGCTTTCATTGCGGGTGTTGCCTGCGTGAAGGCCGGTTTGAATTCACCGAACTGGTTGCCTGCGCCACCAACCGCGTTTGACGCTGCACCTGGCTCAAATATAACCATGTTCAGGTTTTCTAACTTTGTTTCATTTGAAAGAGCAAGGCAAAGAGGCGATATACTATCACCCAGATCATTAAGAGCTATATGTTCAACAAGAAGAGAAAAATTAAGACCGCTTGGTTCAAAAGCAATAACTTTAACGCCTTCTTTTTTGGCAGCATAGATACTGTAGAGTCCTATATTTGCACCGATGTCCCACAAAGTGTCATTAGGTTTTATATACTCATCAATCCATTCAAGGGTTTCAGGCTCATCTTCATGGAAGCGCTCAACGGCGCTCACAACGCCTGATCCACGTAGCGAGAAGAACTTTAGAGGGCCATATTTTGTCTGAACCTCTTTAAGTTCGCTGTTTTGGAGGTTTTGTGCAAGACGTGAAACAGTTTTACCCTTCTGACGGGCATTCATAGGCATTGTCGCTATATCAACGAATCCGCCTAATATTTTTGCCATTGTTCTACTCATAGACCATCCTTCACAACCTGTTTAGATAACGGAGTAATGTTTACACATATTAGAAATAATAATCATCAATTTTATTCTCGCCAGCCGCCTATTTGTTGAATAGAATGAGCTCAATCATGTTTTTAGCATAGCTTAGGTGCGATATATGGATCAAAAGAAGGAGAAATCAAAATGCTACGATATATGCTGATACTTTCATTTTTGTTTGTTTTACCGTCACCGGCATTTGCTGATAAGGCGGAAGATCGCGCCAAATCACAAGTCATGCGACAAAAAGTGCTTGCCCGCTTATACAAAGAAGAGCCGGGCGCCCGTGAAGAAATTGCCAAAGCGGCTGGATTTGCCGTATTCAGCAATGTCGGCGTCAATGTGATCCTGTTTTCCGGCGGCTACGGCTATGGCATCGCCCACGACAATGCCACTGGTAAAGACACCTACATGGAAATGGCCTCGGCAGGCGTCGGCATTGGGCTCGGCGTTAAGGATTTCCGCGCGGTCTTTGTCTTCCGTGACAAGGATGCCTATAACCAGTTTGTTGATAAAGGATGGGACTTTTCCGGACAGGCTGATGCTGCGGCAAAAGCAGGCCACAAAGGTGGTGAGCTCAGTGAAGCTATTGATGTTATGCCCGATGTTAAAGTTTATCAGCTCACAGAAAATGGCCTTGCGCTGCAAGCAACCCTGCAAGGCACGAAATACTGGCAGGATGATGAGTTAAACTAATCATCACCAACACGCACAAAACCGATAAAAGAAACGACAAAGGGGGCAGGATTATCCGGCCCCCTTAATGTATCAATATGAGAACCCCACAAAACGAGAGGGCCACCAGAAGAACGAACGATAACCCAGTGGAACGAGAGGGCCACGAGAGCCTCCCATATACCGAGATCCCCCTTAATCCTGATGTGATAATGTATATTATGGAATATAATGGATCATGTGGAAGCGGGGGGCTTTAATATCAGCAATATCAGCTATCAAGCCTGATTATACGCTCAAATGCCTCATTACACTGCTGCACACCTGATTACGCGGCAATCAGTGCCAGTTTATCTGTACGGCTCATGGCCTTGATCGCGGCCTCGCGCTTTAACGCCACGCTTCTTGTCGCCAGTTCCTCCGTATAAAGAAGCTTCAACGGCCCACGGCCACGCGTATATTTTGCGCCGGTGCCATTTTGATGTTCCTGAAACCGGCGCGTCACGTCATTCGTGATACCAGTATATAGCGTGCCATCAGCACACTGAAGAATATAAACGGCCCAAATACTCACCAATCAATCTCAAGCCGCAAGCCATCCCATGCCGGTTCAAAACCTGCGGGAAGCGCGGCCTTCAATGTCTGGTAATCCATATATTTGGACAGCCCGCAAACATAGACCTTTTGCGCCTGAATACGCTCTTGCAGCGCATATAAACGGCTGAGCGGCGCATGTGTTCTGTGATCTTCCATGTCATATCCGGCGCCATCGGCAATCCAGACATCTACACCCTTGATCGTTTCAACAGCCTCATCATCAATCCGCAGCATGTCCGGTGAATAAGCCAGATTACCAAACCGGAAGCCCAGACAATCCATGTCGCCATGATCCTGATTATACGGCGTAAGCGTAACATCGCCGATAGTCATCGGCTTACCAAAGTCCTGCGCCGCAATCACATGCGGTTCCAAAACGCACGGATACAAATCAATGTCCGGGTGCGCACGGAATAAATAATCAAATCGTGTGCGCAGCTCGTCCAAAGTAAATTCATTACCGTACACCTTCACAAATTCCTTGGTACGCAAGCGTACAATTCGCAATTCATCAATACCCATGATGTGATCGCTATGCGCGTGCGTGTACAAAACAGCATCCAGAACCTTGATATCAAGTGCTGTCATCTGCGCGCGGAAATCAGGGCCCGTATCAATCGCGATCGTTGTGTTCTCTGTCCGCACAATCGCACAGGCACGGTCACGCCGGTTTTTCGGCTCATCCGGGTCGCACGCCCCCCAATCATTTCCGACCGCCGGCACACCGGACGACACAGAACACCCCATAAGAATAAATTCAGCTTTCATATGAATGTTTTACCACCAAGACACCAAGACACCAAGGCTTGCCTCCCGACCCCGGAATAGTAGAAAAAACCGTGTAAGATCAGTTAGTAAGCGTGAGGCACAAATAGTTTGCATAACCTTCCTTTTCACTGCTATATTATGGCATTAAGATTTAAGAGGAGAAAACCATTGGCCCGCCTGCCCTATAGTAACAAGCACCCCAACCGGGAAACCGGCGAAAAGATACAACGCATCAGACCACCCGCAGGCTGCACGGAATTTCGCTCGGAAATAACAACCCGCGATAACGGTGCCACGCTGTGCTGGGAACAGGCATGGCAAAATCCGGCTACAAATCGCTGGATGGTGGAAGAGCATTTTGTCACCGCTGCCGGGCCGGGTGAACTCCGCACGCTATGGGCGCAGGGTGTTTCCTTTTTTGATGCTTTGCATGAATGTGCCGCCTTTGAAAACTTCAAGTTACGGGATGGATTTGAAAATTTCGACGGCAGAGCCACGATTGCCACAGACATTCTAGGCGATCCGGATATAATTGCTATCCCCCACTATCTAAGCGCTTGCAAGGATGCGGGACAGGCATGGGACGACAAAAACTTTCCCCTGCCCACTGTAGGCGGACATGTGCTTACCAACGGTGAAAGCGTCTATCTGGATCAGGAAGCGCGGGCCGCAGCAAAAAAATCACGACATACTGAACTCCTGCCTTCGCACCTTATAAAGAAAAGCTCTGCACAAGACCTTCTGAATACTTTCACGAAAGAAAACCAAACCGCAGATGAAGCTATTAACGATTCCGTTCAAAAACTGGCGCAGAGTGTAGAAGTCAAGCATAAGAAGCACGCGCAGAATCTGGCAACCAACAAAAAAATGGAGGCGGAGAAAAAAAGGATAGAAAAACAATTCAACGCCGCCATACAAACCGCTGCAACTATCCAGCAAAATATAAGACATATGATTGGCCATGAATTTTCTGGAGAATGGATTAAACGATATCAAGAGGCCCCAGACAAAATAAAAAATGGGATAAAGAAATCTTTTCGTGAAAAAAGTAAAGTCCGGTTTAGTCGCCTCTTTATCGCAACCCCCCTCTTTTGTGCGATTACTCCTCTTGTTGACATTTGCAGAACAACCATAACTTTTGGCAAAGGGATCAATTGCGACTACCCCCGGATGGAAAGCATGGCACCGGACATTAATTTTTCTCGTCAGCTATCCAAACTGCACAAGCAAGCAAATAAGCTACCTGATGAAAACGTTAAAACCATGCTACATGATTTTGCGCAGGCGGCACAGGCAGCAAAGCATATGGAGTATGCCGTCTATCTAAAAAGAAAATCGCTAGAAGAAAAAAAAGAAGGTACGATCAAAAAATTGATGAACAAGGGGCTGTCTGAAATTCACAAAGCTGCCGTTGCGATGGAGCTATCCGCAGAAGATACTGAAAATCTAAAACTCTCCTATACTGCCATGCCGGAAACGAAGGTAGATAAAGCACAGCGCCCTGAACAGTTTTTTTTATACCCTTATTATTTTTTAAATCAGATTAATGAAAGAAGACGTACCATTGAAAGCGCTATAAAAAAACTTGCGGAACAGTCCACAACACAAAACACCCCGTAAGAATAAATTCAGCCTTCACACCATCTGTGCGCGATCAAACAGCGCGAAAAAATTCTTGGTTGTTACGGCTGCCAACTCATCTTCCGAAACACCTTTCAGATCAGCAACCTTTTGTACCGTATGAACTGTAAAAGCCGGCTCATTAATATGGCCGCGATGCGGCTCCGGCGCGAGATAAGGCGCATCTGTTTCCACCAACAAGCGGTCAAGCGGCACATCCTTCACAAATTCCTGCAAATCTGCGGATTTTTTAAACGTGATGATGCCAGACAGAGAAATATACAAACCAAAATCAAGCGCTTCCTCTCCCAGCTTTCGCGACGAGGAAAAGCAATGCATCACACCTTTAAGCTTGCCGCCACTCCCCTCCTCCCGCAGGATACGCATAACATCATCATCAGCATCACGGGCATGAATGATCAACGGCATATCCGTTTCCAGGCAGGCACGAATATGCTTGCGGAAATTTTCGTGTTGATCCTCTGGCGGGGAATGTTTGTAAAAATAATCCAGACCCGTTTCACCAATACCGACAACCTTAGGATCGGACTGCGCTTTTTTAACAATATCTGCGGCGGTAAATTTCTTTTCATCCTCATCGCCCGCCTCATGCGGATGCGTCCCGACACTGCACCAGACATTATCGAACTGCTGCGCCACAGCGAGAACCTCATCAAACTCATCACCGATGCGGCAATTGATTGTCAGTATTCCACCAACACCGGCTGCCCGGGCGCGTTCCACCACAAGCTCTGGCGCGCCAATATTCAACAGGCGTTTGTGGTTCAGGTGGCAATGGGAGTCAATAATCATATCAATTTACGCTCTCGCTTCTTTATTTTCTTCTTCCATGATACGCGGGAAAATTCCTTGCGGTGCAGGCAGAGCTGTACCGGATTTCAAGGCATGTGCCGCATCAACAAATTCAAAGCCGCGCTCATTTTCAGGCACAGCAACCTGATCCAGCATCTTGGCCGCCGACACCGGCGTCACCGGCTGCATCACTAGCGCCAGACAACGGATTACCTCCGCCAGAACATAAAGCACCGTTCCCATCCGCGCCGGATCTTCCTTTTTCAACTTCCACGGTGCCTGTTCATCTATATAGGCATTCCCGCCATTCACAACATCCATGATCACATCAAATGCCTTGTGAAACCGCTGTTGATCCAGCTCACTACGCACAGCGGCCAACATCACAACATGTGCTTTTTCCAGCAAGGCTTTGTCCTCTGCGGCAAACTCACCATGCGCAGGCACCTTACCCTCACAGTTTTTCTGGATCATCGATAGCGTACGCTGCGCCAGATTACCCAGCCCATTGGCCAGATCATTATTAATCCGGTTAATCGCCTGCGCGTGGTTAAAGTCGCCGTCATTGCCAAACGGAACCTCGCGCAACAAGAAATAACGTGCCTGATCTACACCGTAACGATCCACCAGATCATAAGGTGAAATAACATTGCCGAGGGACTTGGACATTTTTTCACCCTCAATCGTCCACCAGCCATGCGCAAAAATACGCTTCGGTGGCGGCAAGTCAGCCGCCATTAAAAATGCCGGCCAGTAAACAGCATGAAAACGCAAAATATCCTTACCAACCATATGCAGATCAGCGGGCCAGAATTTATTTAGATTATCGGGATACCCCGCCGCCGTCAGATAATTAGTCAGCGCATCAATCCAGACATACATCACATGTTTATCATTACCCGGCACCGGCACGCCCCAGCTCAGGCGATTGCGGCTAACCGACAGATCACGCAGACCGCCCTTCACAAAACTAATGACTTCGTTACGGCGCGATTGCGGTAAAATAAAATCCGGATGAGCGTCATAAAATGCCAGAAGTTTATCACCCCAATCTGACAGCTTGAAAAAATAACTCTCTTCTTCAACCCATTCGCATTCAGCGCCTGACGGCGCTATCTTTTTACCACCGGGTCCGTCCTGCAATTCATCTTCTGTGTAATAAGCCTCATCGCGCACAGCATACCATCCGCTGTATTTATCAAGATAGATTGCGCCCGCATCAACCAGCTTCGACCACAGCGCCTGCGCTGCTTTTTTGTGACGATCTTCCGTTGTGCGGATAAAGTCATCATTAGAAAAGTTCAACACCGGAACCAAATCACGAAAATTTTGTGACACACCATCGGTAAAGGTCTGCGGATCAATGTCCGCTTTCTCTGCTGCCTGCGCAACTTTTTGTCCGTGTTCATCCGTGCCGGTTAAAAAGAATACCTCATGCCCGTCAAGCCGCTTAAAGCGCGCCAGAACATCACACGCAACCGTCGTGTAAGCATGACCCAAATGCGGCTTGTCATTCACGTAGTAAATCGGGGTGGTGATGTAATAAGGTGCCTTGTCTGACATTTACGCTGCCTCTTTATGGTCGAGAAGTGAAAACGCACCTATAACAGCTTGCCGCTTGTCGAGATTGGCAAAGCTCGCCGTTTCAAAATGCACCTTCAAGTTTTCACATATTTGAATCCAGTCCGCAAGCGGATAGTGATTCATAAGGCGTAAAATCGTATCGTTATTCAAAACACCCGCCGGTGTCTGATCGGTGGCACGTGCGCGCAAGATACTCTCAACGATCCATTCCAATATTGTACTGAAGGAATGCAGCGCTTCAACACTGCCGCCGCGCCCGATAACTTCGGCCTGCGCATGAATTTGCGGCCAGTCCCAACGCGGCCAGCCAGACAGCAACATCATAATTTTTTGAACAGATTCCAAACCACCCTGATCCAGAATATTTAAACCCTGCCCCACACTGCCGCGTGCAATAGCATATACCGTCTCGATATCACCCGCAGGCACATCCGCATGTTCACGCCTGATCAAATCTTTAAAAACATCAAGAGAAGGTTGCTGAAACGGGATCACCCGGCAACGCGAACGGATTGTCGCCACCATCGCTCCCGGACGATGAGCAACCAGAATAAGAACAGTACGTGGCGGTGGCTCTTCTAAAATCTTTAAAATTGCATTCTGACTTCCCGGCGTCATCATATCCGCATCATCAACAATAACCACGCGCCAACCACCATCATGCGCCGCCTTCATACGCAGAAAAGGTGTAATACGCCGCACTTCCTCCACGGCAATGCGCCCCTGCCGCTTGCCTTTTTTCTCATCCATCAAGCGCTCGATCAAAAGAAAATCCGGATGACCACCGGATGCGACCTGCCGGAAAACAGGATCATCCGGCGCGACATGCAAAGACTCAACCTTCGTTGCCGGTAACGGCTCACCAAATAAACCGGGGCCATCATCAGATGATTTTTGATTGAGTAAAAAGCGCGCCAAACGAAACGCCATTGTTGCCTTGCCGATTCCTTCCGGTCCGGAAAATATCAGCGCATGCGGTAATTTATTTTCATCAATAAGTGTTAAAATCTGTTTTTCAATGCCTTCATGCCCAAAACACTCCGCCATTTCACGCGCTGGCAAAAGCTCTGCCCCATAGCTTGTTCCTGCCGGCAACGGGCCTTCGCCGTCCTTATCGTCTTCAAAATCATCAAACAGCATTTTTTTGCTTATCCTGTTTTATCTTGCTCCATGCTTTTTCAAAAAGCACCTCGGCAATCTCGTCTACACTTTGCCCTGCATCCACAACCGCACAACGCGCAGCATCCTTGCGTGCAATATCCAAATAACCCTGCCGCAACCGTTCATGAAAAGATATATCCAGATTTTCAAACCGGTCTTCTTGCGAGTTATCCTCTTGCAAGCGCTTGCCTGCGCGTCCAAGACCCTGTTCCACCGGTAGATCCAGAATAAATGTCAGGTCCGGTCCAAATCCATCCAAAGCAAGTTTGTTAATGTCTTCCAGTACATCCAGTGATACGCCGTGACCGTAACTCTGATAAGCGCGGGTTGAGTCCGTGAATCGGTCGGAAATTACAGTTTTTCCTTCCGCCAGTGCCGGCTTAATCAATGTTTCTACATGCATCTGCCGTGCGGCAAACAGCAAAAGAATTTCTGCCATCGGTGTCCAGCTGCCGCCATCGCGCTTCACCAGCAAATCACGAACCTTCTCGGCTTCCGGTGTGCCACCCGGTTCACGGGTAATCACGACATCACGCCCCTGTGCACGCAGTTTTTCTGCCAGCAACTTAATCTGCGTTGATTTGCCGCTACCTTCACCGCCTTCAAGTGTAATGAAAAGACCTGTGCTCACCTATGCACCGCCGCCCAGCAAAATCTTTATCTTTGTGAATGTGCCGCTAAACATGTTTGCTTCCCCGACATCATGTGCCGCAACCAACGGTATTTCCATCGTATCCAGACGCGGTACACTCACGCGCAACACACCGGACTTCATACCTTTTTGAACGGGTGCGACCAACGGCCCTTCATAAACCGCTTCGACTTTCAGATCATTTTTCACCGTCACGGGCAATGTTATCGTCAAATCTTTTTCAATGGTTAGCGACGTTTCTTTTCCATCACCCAAAATAACAGAGGCCACCACCACATCATCACCGGCCTTAAACAGAGCTATATTTTCAAACCCTCTTAAACCCCATTCCAGCAAGCGTGCCGATTCCTGCGCCCGCGCCTTCTCACTGGGAAGGCCGTTCACAACAAGAATAACGCGCCGCTTGTTCAAAATACCGGAACCAATCAGCCCATAACCACCAGCCTCCGTATGGCCTGTTTTAATACCGTCCGCACCAATGCCGCGAAACAGCAACGGATTACGATTAGGTTGCTTAATATTATTGTAGGTAAATTCCAGCTCGGACCAGTAATGATACTCATCCGGGAAATCGCGGATCATCCGCCAGGCCAGGATCGCCATATCATGTGCCGTAGAGTAATGATCCTTATGGGGCCAGCCACTGGCATTCATGAAATGGCTGTTCATCATGCCCAGCTCTCGCGCCTTTGCATTCAACATATCAGCAAACGCACTTTCCGAACCGGCCAGACCCTCCGCCAGAACAACCGTAGCGTCATTACCCGACTGCACAATAACGCCCCGAATAAGATCTTCGATGCTTACTTTCGTGCCGGCCTCGACAAACATTTTCGAGCCACCCATGCGCCACGCTTTTTCGCTCACTGCAAACCTGTCATCTTTTTTCAGGCGGCCATCATGAATAGCCTCGAACACAAGGTACATAGTCATAACCTTGCTCATGGAGGATGTCGGCATTTTTGCATCCGCATCTTTTTCCAACAGCACCATGCCCGTATCATAATCAATCATCACGGCCTGCTTGGCGGATGTGTCCATCCCCGCAAAGGCAAGGCCCGTATGAGCTAAGACTGCGAAAAACAATAAATATGAAAAAATAAGGCGCATGGCGAATCCCGTTCCGTCAGGTTATTTGCAGACAGACCAAAAGTAACGATTTTGCAGGGTTATTCAACCACTATCATGGCTTCTCTGTGGCCATTTTGTACAATACGCGCCAGAAGCTCATCTGCCTCCTCCACGCTGCTCACCGGACCTAGGCGCACACGGTAAAATGTCTTCCCGTCTATGACCGCCGTATATACATCCGCGCGGTTATAATCGGCCAGCCGTGTGGTCAAAGCCTGTGCATTGCCCGCCACGGAAAAAGATCCGGCCTGCACATAAATGCCCGTCTGCGCAACGGGATACTCCGTGATAACAGGGTCAGGATAAAACCCACCCGCATTCATATGACCGGGAACAATGTTCGTAATACCCGTCTGCGTGCCCGGCGTTGATAACATCTCCCGGTTCACGGGTGCCACCACCGTCGGCTGATCAGGAGCCGCTGCCGGCTGGATCGAAGCCACCTGATAGGGCTGCGTCACGGAAACAGGCTGCGCCGTAACAAGTTGCGCCCCGCCACCATTCATCGCCACCTCATAGCCTCTTGTGCTTTGGCCGCTCTTTGCGGCGCGCGCCACTTTCAAGCTTTCCTGTTTCATAACCTGAAGCTTAACCTTGGCCGTGCCCTTGCCTTTAAATCCAAGCAATTCCGCAACACGTTCAGATACATCTATAACCCGCCCGCGCTTATAAGGGCCACGGTCATTCACACGCACGATAACCGCGCGCCCGTTTTCAAGGTTTGTCACACGCACCAAAGAAGGCATCTGCAATGTGCGGTGTGCTGCTGTTAATTCATGTTGATTAAATGTGTCGCCGTTGGCTGTTTTCTTGCCGTGAAATCCCGGACCATACCAAGACGCAATGCCCGTTTCGACCAAATCATACTGTTCTTTCGGGTAATACCAACGCCCTGCGATTTTATAAGGATTGCCCACCTTGAAGTTCCCGCCTGCGCCGACATTATCCGTCGATGCCACTTGCCGCGGCAGCACCTTTTTCACAAGATGTGACGCATACTCAATCTTCGTGCAGGCAGACATCGTTACCACAACCGCCAGTAATGCAAAAATACGTATCATCATTATATGTTCTTTAATTCAGGCCGGGCGCAGGTGCCGGCTGCGGTGGACGGGACGCAATAGCATCAGCCAAAAGGCTAACGGAAAGCGCATATTTATATGAAGAGTTATAGCCCATGACAGACTTGAAATTATTATACACCAAAAAGATGCGCCCGTGAATCCCGTCCGGCGCAATTAACATGCCTTTCATTTTATCCTCACGCGGCAAAGCATTGCCATTCGCCTGCTTCACGCCCAGCTTTTTCCAGCCATTCGGTGTTTTTAACGTCTGATTGGCCAGCTTATTCGTCAGCATCTTTTTGTTAAAGCCCGGCGGCAACTTGACCTCCCGTCCCCAACGCTGCCCTGCCTGCCAGCCACCCAAACGGCTTTTGGCCAGATAGTTAGATATAGAGGCAAACACCTCGCGCTTATCGTTCCAGATATCCTTCTTGCCATCACCATTCAAATCAATGGCGTATTTTTCGACATTGGACGGCATGAATTGCGGCTGGCCCATCGCGCCAGCCCATGACCCTTTCCCGCGCACTTCGTCATATCCCGCATCAATTAGCTTCAACGCAGCAATCGCTTCCGAACGAAAGTAATCACGCTTTTTTACATTGGCATGGTCACGGGCGAGCGTCACAAGCGACGTAATAACATCTTCTTTCCCCGTATAGCCGCCAAAGCGTGTCTCCAAAGCCCAGATTGCCATTATATATTGTGGTGAAACGCCATATTTCTTTTCTAACTTATGCAGGTCATCTGCATATTGCTCCATAAAAGCGCGGCCCTTGGCGATGTTTTTAGTTGTCACACGGGGACGCAAATAATCATCAAGCGTGTCTTTCGGGCGAAACTCCGCCTGCTCATTGCGATCAGGAAACTTATTCATCGGTGAAATATTATAGAGCTTGTCCTTGATCGTTTTCTCGCTCACACCACTGCGCCGCGCATCCTGCCGCAGCTGCTCCAACCAGCCCTCTGCAAAAGGTTGCGGTGCGGCAAAGGCCGATGTCGCCATCGCCAGTGCGGCGGCCATAAAAATCATACTGAGTGTTTTCCTGAATCGATTCATAGAAACACAATAAACAATCCCATCTGCCGGGTGAAGACCTTTAAAACTATCTGGATTAATGCGCCTGAATATTAGCCATTCAAATATTAGCAAACCACGATTTGTTACCCATAACACAATCCTTACTTCCGATTCTTGACTTATGTCTTTATTGTATGCCTATATGCCTCTGAGAAGTATTTCAGAAGGAACCACAGCCATGAGCACAGAGCCAGAAAAACCCAAAAGTGCTTTTGCAAAAGCCGCCAACGATATCAAGGTCGGTGTCAAAGAGTTTGGCTCGATGGAGCCAGTCGGCAAGTTTTTAACAATTGGAAATGGCTTATGCAGCTTGGGTGCAGCGGGCATGGCACTCTACGACAAAGGGGGCAACCTTAATGTCTTCCTCACCGGATATTGTGCGCTTATAGCTGCATTTTTTCTGCGCAATCATGGTGAAAAGTGTCAGGAAAACAACAAACCACCGGAACCGCCGCAACTCTGAGCCTAAAATTCCTGAACCCCGGACACATCACCACCACGCAACAGCGTATTGCGGGCTGCCGCAGGAAAGCTCCACCGTCCCGGTAAGGTTAGCTCCGCACACACGCCTGAGCGCAG
>Ga0055584_100001563_pt1 | contig 22452 bp, 5 predicted proteins | sample OSDHelmetaG_FD_58716 | JGI IMG/M metagenome (GOLD analysis project Ga0055584, IMG submission 58716) | Pelagic marine sediment microbial communities from the LTER site Helgoland, North Sea, for post-phytoplankton bloom and carbon turnover... | ecosystem: Environmental > Aquatic > Marine >...
GAAAAGAAGCTAAAACTCCACCACCTGAATCAATTGACGATAATAATTCGGATAAAGTAAAAGAAAAGAAGTAGAACGTATATATTTATTGAGGTGAAATTGATTGACCTAATCACCGAAGATAAATCAAAGTATACCATCTATTGCGATATGGATGGAGTTCTTACTGATTTCAGTGGCGACTTTATGAAGTATGCTAAACTGAATACAAAGGTTGCTATTGACGAACGAGATGATGTTCCTAATAACGCAGCTGCACGATACGAAAAAAAGCATGGTTCAGATGCATTTTGGAAAGTCGTTGAATCAGGTGGATTGAAGTTTTGGTCTGATATGTCTTGGAATCCGGGTGGAAAACAGTTGTGGAATTACATTTCTCAATATAATCCTCAAATTTTAACTGCTCCATCAAAACGAGTGTATGTAGATTGTGTAAAAGGAAAAAAGATGTGGATTTCTAGACTAGGTAGTCCAACAATTCATGTTCGTTCTAAAGAAAAGAAAAAGGAGTTTGCTGGGGAAAACAAAATTCTTATAGACGATTTAAAAAGTAACGTTAAAGAGTGGAATGCTTCTGGTGGTATTGGTATATTGCACAAAAAGACATCTAATACAATTTCTGCACTAAAAGAACTTGGTTTGTAATTGATGGTATTGAATGAATACGGACTTAATTTCATAGAAATTCCTTTTAGTGGTGGAGATATTTTCGTTAAGATATTCAAAGAAACTAATCGTGACGAAGATGTAAACGATGAATTGGTAGAAAAATCAATAGAATACCACAACATTTCAATTGTACAAAATCCTTATCAACGTGCTGTATCTATTTACAAACATGGACTGCAACTTCGCAAAGAGAATGATTTAAAATCACAAGAATTTACTGCTTACTTTGAAAACAATTTAAACAAGTGGGGTGAACTTGTAAAAGATGATGTATTTTATTCACAAAATCATTATTTAAAAAACCACGAAGATGTAGAAATATTTAAATACGAAGATATGCTCAAAACATGGCAACCAATGAATGAGACCCTTACTGAACTTGGATTAAATTCAATAAGATATTATACAGATCCAGATGCAGTTAAAAATTGGAAAGTTGAATATAAAGAAAAAGAATCAATAGAAATTGTTAATTATATCTTTGAAAATGACTTCAAAAATCTAGGTTACTCAAAATTATAAAAACTCTCCCAACCGACTATTTATAATAGTATGGTAATAATAAACGGAGGGGGGATAAATGAAAAAGAGTTGGCAATATAAACTTAGAAACTTTACCTCAGTTAGTATCGGTGCGTTTGAGAAATATTTTAAGAATATGCCTTACGATCCGTATGTTAAAGGTAATTTTAGAATGAGAAGATTTTCATCTATACGAAAAGATGATTTCGGAAAGTGGAAAATTTTACCACACAAACAATTCATTCAAACTGCTGAAATAAACGATTTACTTGGAGATGTGGTACGTGAATATGAAGAAATTGACGAGAAAATGATATTTTCTAAGAAGTTTTCAAAAGTTGTTGATGGATTTGTTAATCTTAGTGGGATAAATCCTTATATAACCGACATAGGCATACATCAAATGCGTGTTTTATGTTCAGAGTATATCAAGGGTGAACCTGCACCGGAGGGACGACACAAAGACGGTTTTGACTATATAGGAATATTTTGTGCGAGACGATCCAATGTAAATGGAGCACATAGTGAATTGTTTTTAAATAAAGATGATAAAGAACCTATTTTAGAAAAAATGCTTGAAGAAAATGAAATGTTAGTGGTTAATGATCGTGAAGTATTTCACAATGCTACAAAATTAGAACCGGTTGATTTAGAACTTGGTTATCGTGACGTATTCGTTTTTACTGCATGAAGGATGTAGGTCAGATTAGGAATCAATTTCCTGCTTTAAAAAGAAAAGCATTAAATGGCAAACCTGCAATTTACTTTGATGGTCCTGGAGCATCACAGATGCCTAAAAGTGTAAATCGTGCATACAATGATCATGTATTATACGACAAAGCAAATGCAGGTGGATACTTTGAAACGAGTGTAAATACAACCGAAGAAGTTAACTGTGCAAGAATTTGTTTATCGTATTTTATGAACTGCGATGAAACTGAAATTGTACTTGGGGCAAATGCAACCACAAGTGTATTTCAGTTTAGTCGTGCTATAAGTCGTGATTGGAAAGAAACCGATGAAGTTGTAGTAACGAAACTTGATCATTTTGCTAACGTTTCACCTTGGGTAGAAGTTGCAAACGATAAAAAATGCAAAGTAACGTCCGTTGGATTCAACACAGACACCGGTAGATACAATTTAGATGACTTTAAAAAAGCAATAACCAACAAAACTAAAATTGTTGCGGTAAATTATGCGTGTAATGCAATTGGTACAATAAATCCTGTAAAAGAAATTGTAAAAATTGCACACGAAAAAGGTGCACTTGTTTTTGTTGATGCGGTTCATTATGCTCCACATCGTTTAATTGACGTACAAGATTTAGATTGCGACTTTTTGGTTACAAGTGTATACAAGCATTTTGGTCCTCATATTAGTGCGGTATTCGCAAAAAAAGAACATCTTGAAAATTTTACTCCGTATAAAGTAGAACCTGCGTCAAATGATATTCCAAATCGTTGGGAAACAGGTACTCCTGATTTTTCATCTATATCTGCAATTCCCGACACAATAAAGTATATTGCATCGTTATCGGGTAACACAGGAACTACTCGTAAAAATTTAGAAATTGCATACCAAGAAATAACAGAGTATGAAAACGAATTAAGTAGATATTTTTTAAATAAATTATCAGAACTTAAAAAAGTAAAAGTTCTTGGTATTTCAAATCCAACTGAAGTAGACGATAGAACACCAACATTTGGATTAACAGTAGAAGGAAAAACATCACACGAAGTAGCAAAATACTTAGCAAAACATGGAATTTTTGCATGGAGTGGTCATTTTTATGCACTTGATGTTGTGCGAGAATATAATCTAGAAAAGAATGGAATATTGCGTATAGGAATGCTCCATTACAACACAAAAAGAGAAATTAAGGAATTTATATCCGTTTTAAAATTATTTATATCATAAATATTTATATTTATTGCAAAACTCTCTGCATTAAATGAACGATGAAAATATAAATAATTTTATATCTCTTGATAATACCCTGTTGTGTCACTCTGGTGCAGTATTCTCTTCGTTTACTCTATATTTCCAGTATAATTTAAATAGTTTATGTAAAATCAGTATACCTGATAAAGAAAAACTAGGTGGAGTATTAAATTCAAGTGGAAACAGTGAAATTGAACCGGGTGAAGGAAAACACGAGTTTCAAGTTAATTTTAAGAATTTAACAGATACATTATCGTTTTCATTAAATGTAGAATACACCGAAAATAATCAAAAAATTAAAAAGTCGTTTGAAGTAAAAATAAACAAATGTAATATTAAAAGGCACGGAGATTTATTATACCAAACATCTAAAAAAGATACAGATAGTTTCGAGAAATCAGAATTACAATCAAATGATGATGCTACACCAACACCATCTGAAACGATGTTTGTGTATAATCCAATCGAAACACCGACACCCACTCCTATTAATATTGAGTTAAGTTCTTCTACGAAAAATACATTTGGTAATTGGTTTAACTTTGACGAAGTAACTGCACAAATTCCCTTTGATGTGGGTGCTAATTCTTCTATTCCAATTATTTTTAAAAATGCATCTTTTGACTTTTCAAATTTTCCGAGTTTAGAGTATATAGATCACACAGAAGATAGAATTGATTTATTGCTTTACATTACACGTGGAGATTATACTCGTTCTACTCCTTGGAATTTGTATCATGACTTGGAACGTGAAACTGCGAAAGCATATGGTGTGTGGCACGAAAATTTTGACTATTTACGAGAATATGAAGAGTTTTCGTTGAAACCAAAAAAGTTTGTATTTGAAAATCATGTAAATCCACTTGGTGGACTTGGTGAAGCAGTTGGTAAATATAAATTAGGAGAAGCATTTGAACCAGAGATAGCAAAAACGGCTGCGTGTATGTCTGGATTTCTTGGATATGTAAATTGGGAAGAATGGAAGCAAAGTGGAAAACCAATCATGCTTCATGCTTATTTGGTAAGTAACTTTGATCAGTTTTATTGGCCAATAGGAACTGGTTCAGATGTAATGGATCATTATAGTATTCCGTTGGATTTCTATTATTTAAGTGGAAGCACACCAACTCCAATTGTAGATAAAACTCCTACACCAGTAAGAACACCCTCACCGATACCAACACCCACTCCATATCCAACTCCATCGGAAGACATGGGATTTCACCAAGAAGAAACACCAACACCCACACAAACTCCAATTGGTATAGAGAATTTAGATTTTACAGAAGATTTACGATTAATGCTTGAGGTAGCAGAAATTGAAGATGGTCCTTCAAATAGAAATACAATCAATTATTCAAGTGACATTGATCAAAAATATACAACAAATATAAGTTGTGGTGAAATATTAACTGGACAAATGTCTAATGATAAAAATAATTTAGTACACATACGAGTGCTTATATCAGATGGAAAGCATTTGGAAACATGGACTGAAACAACAGGTGAATCTCAATCTGATATTAAATCAAAAGTATCTGTATCAGCACCTTGGAATCAGATTTATTTAAAACGAAATGAAAATTGTGAGACAAATTACTTGAATGTGAATTTGTCAGACGCAAGATTGCATGACATTCAACTCAAGTCGGTAGGAAATAATCAGTTATATTATCCACACCAAACTTTAAAGTTTAACTTATGGAAATTAGACATGGACAACAACAAAAAAGATAAAATAGGTGAAGTAAAATTCAATTCAGTAAATAGTGATGTAAATGGGTGGTGGTCACCTGGAAATGCTTCGTGGGAACGTAGTGTTGTGAATCTTAACACACCAACACCAACACCATCAATGTCACCTACTCCAAGTGAAGATGGATCATTTGAGTTTGGAGAAGATACACCAACTCCAATTTCACTTGGTGACTTAAAGTCGTGGTTTACATACGAAACTGCTACGATAAATGTTAATTATGATGATTTCCATAGTGTTGTAATCAAGAATGTAAATGTAACTCATACAAATAAACCTTCTTCTTTAGAACGTGAGCAAGATTACACACTTGTAGTTTGGTCAGTAGTAAAAAGAAGTTTTAATCACTCGTTACGTGAAGCATACATTTGCGATCATGAAGACGGATGTAATGGATTGGATGATCCTGATGCGTATGGTTATAGTGATGTATTGAAAAACATCATTGAAGGAAAACCAGATACATTGTCTTCTGGATTTTTAACAACTTTTGATTATTACGATTCTTCGTTTGACGGAGAAATTGGGGATATGGGATTTTTTGAAATAACCAAGCAATCTCATATGAGTTTTGACGAATGGAGAAACAATGAAGAACTTGATTTAATTGTGGTATTTTTAACAGGATCAGATGAAACAGGAACAACATCGGTTCTTGCTGAAGATAGAATACCATTAACAATTAATAGCACTTATCTAACTCCTACTCCTGCCGAGTTTATAGAAGGTGATCCTACTCCAACACCAACACCATTTACAACCCACGATTTGTCGTCATGGATGACTTTTGATTCACCACAATTAAATGTACTTGATGATAAAATTACAAATTTAACATTAAGTAATGTAAGTATTGATAACTTGGCAATGCCAGAATTTCTCGGAAGAGATGGTGGATATGAGGTTATTTCATATATAATTGTAAAACGAAGTTATGCAGATGATTATGTAACTGCATATGAAGGATCAAGTGAACTTGTATATGGAAGTTCGGGTGCTGTACAGGCAACGGATAAAACATTAGAAACCTTTGAAGATTATTATGGTTTAGATAATGGAGAAAACGGAACATTTAAAATAATTGATTTTGCACCTGATTATGGAATAACAACTGCGAATCAAGATGAAAATTTCACAGAGTGGCAAGATACCGAAGAAGTAGATTTGATTGTATTGTTTGGTGGTTTTGATTTTGAAACAGGTGATACAAAGTTTAATCTTTTACAGAGATTTGAATTAACGGTAAGTTCTACATATTCACCCACACCAACTCCTGGAGAATTTGCACAGGAAGATGAAACGCCAACTCCTGTACAATCGGTTTCACTTTCTAATTGGTTGACTTATGATTCGGCAACTATTGATATTATCAACGATGATTTTGGTGGAGTTATTTTGAAAGATGTAACGATTTTAAAACAAAATGAACCAGAGATACTTCAAAAACTCGTTGATTACGATGTAGTGGTTTACTCACTTGTTAAAAGAAGTTTCAATCATGATCTTAAAGAATGCTATATATCAGATCACTCTGAAGAATGTGCAGGAGTTGATTCACCCGATCCATTTGGATTTTCCGATTATATCCGTGGAATGTATGAAGGAAAAGAAGATGATTTTGCTTCTAAGATTCTTACAATCGATGATTACAGAAATAAAATAAGTGGTTACATTGGTGATATGGGATTTACTGCAATAACAACCCAATCATTTATGGATTTCAAAGAATGGATGAATAACGAGGAACTTGATTTAGTTGTTTTATTTATTGGTGGAAGTGGAAGTGAAGATGGAGATGATAGACTCGATGTTTTAATTGAAGATAGAATTCAACTTACTAAGGTGGTGAGTTATGTAACTCCTTCTCCGGTTGATATGATAGAAGAAGACCCAACACCCACACCAACTCCAATTGAAGATCACAACTTAACATCTTGGTTTAATTATGATGATGCAAGATTAACCGTAATTGATGGTGTGATTCAAGATTTAAAAATCTTAAATGTAAAAGTAGATTCCGACAAAAAACCAGGATTTTTGTCAAGAGCACGTGACATAGAAATTATATCATGGGCATTAATCAAAAAATCATACGAAGGTGAGCCGATAGAAACATACGAATCATCCTCAGAATTTGTTTACGGAAATGCGACAGAAATTTCAACATCCGAACAAGAACTCGTAACCTTTGAAGATTATGATTCTTTGTATGATGTAGTGGGTGACATTACATTAAACGGATTTGGATCAAATTATCCAATTATGATGGGTAACTTTGAAGACTCATTTGACAGTTGGTATGGAGGAGATGATTTGAATCTGGCAATCGTCTTTGGATACTATGACGTAGATAATGCAGAGAACCGTGTCATACTACAAGAAAAGGTTCCAGTTATTGTCAACTCCATATCAACTGCTACTCCTACTCCTGGTGATTTCGCTGCGGAAGAAGGAACTCCAACACCAATATCAGTTAAAAGTTTAGAATATTGGATGATGTATGAAAATGCAGTTATTAATATTGAAAATGATGAATTTAAAAATATTATCATTTCAAATGTAATGGTTGATCCAACGGGTATTCCAGATACTCTTAATCGTCTTGGTGACTATAACATAGTTGCATGGAGTTTGGTGAAACGAAGTTTTGATCACCAACTACACGAAGCATATGTATGTGATCACGGAGAAGAATGCGGTGGAATTGACTCACCTGATCCATATGGATTTAGCAATCAGTTGTATAAATTTGAATACGGATACAGAGATTATCTAAGTGCACCGTTTGAAAGTGTTGAAGACTACAAATCTCAAAAATTTGCATTGGATGTAGGAGATTTGGGAATCGATGAAATTGTAACTCAGTCGTTCATGAATTTTAAAGAATGGAAAGATGACGAAGAATTAGATTTGGTATTAACAATGTTGACAGGAAGTGACGACTCAGAAGAGTTAACGATTTTATTAACAGATAGAATACCATTGGAAGCAGTATACACCACGGTGACTCCGTCTCCAGTTGATTTTGAACCAGAAGAACCCACACCTACACCAACACCATTAAGAGACCACGATTTACGATCATGGTTTAAATTCAGTAGTGCTAAACTTAATTTAATAGATGGAAACATTGTAGATTTGAAAATTTCTGATTTAAATGTAATTGATTTCAAAAAACCTAAATTCTTGAAAACACCACAAGAAATTGAAATCATTTCATACGCACTTGTAAAACGTGGATACGAAGGAACGAGTTTAGATGCTTATCAAAATTCATCTGAAATGGTGTATGCAACTACAAGTGTTTTAAAACGAGAATTAGATGAAAATGAAAATCTAGAAACATTTAAAGACTATAATAATTTAAGTGGATTTAGTGGAGAATATCTACTAAATGAATTTGAAGTAAACTTTGGAATAGTTTCAGGTGACTACGAAGAACCATTTGCAGACTGGAGAGGAAGTGATGATGTCATGCTTTATGTATTATTTGGATATCATGACTTAGAGTCAGGAGAAACTGTTGCTCAGTTGCAAGACAAATTTCCATTACAACTTAACTCTGAAACACCCGAAGAAGTTTTTGGAGAAACAACACCTACACCATATATGAAAACACCTACACCTACACCATTTGAAACTCAAGATGTTTTAAGTTGGTTCTCATATGATTCCGCAAATGTGAATATTGTAAATGATGAACTTGCTAGTGTCGTTCTTGAGAATGTAAGCATTGATCATTCTAAAAAACCAGATGAACTAAGTAAATCACAGGATTATGATACTGTTGTTTTTTCATTGGTCAGACGAAGTTTTAGTCATGCATTAAGTGAAGCATACATTGATAACCACAATGACGAAGATGGTTGCGTTGGATTAGACGCACCCGATGCGTATGGATATAGTGATGTTTTGAAAAGTATCATTGAAGGTAAAGAGGATACACTTTCAAATGGATTGCTTGCGGTGAGTGATTACACAAGTGACGATTTTGACGGAAGTCAAGGTGACTTAGGATTCACAAAAGTAATCAGACAATCACACATGAATTTCAGTGAATGGAAAAACGGTGAAGAATTAGATTTGATTGTAATATTTTTAACTGGTCGTGATGATCGTGAAGAAATTAGAATATTAGCAGAAGATAGAATTCAACTTACTACAAATGCTATAACTGCTACACCAACACCACCATCGTTTGTTGAAGAAGATCCTACACCAACACCAACTCCATTTGTAACACACGATTTATCATCGTGGATGGTATTTGATCCTATACAAATGACTTTAGTTGATAATGAAGTGGAAGAATTAACATTAAACAATGTAACTGTGGATAATTTATCAATGCCAGATTTCTTGGGAAGACCCTCTGGATACGAAATAATATCTTATATAATCGTAAAAAGAAGTTACAACGAATCGTTTGCAACTGCATATGAAGGTTCATCTGAACTTGTATATGGAAATTCGAGTGACTTTGTTTCTGAAAGTGGTGACTTGCTTGCAATATTCGAAGATTTCTATAATTTACAATCAGGTAATTTGGGTAAATACAAAATAAATAATTTTGATGATAATCCAACTATTATTCGTGCAAATTATGAAAGCACTTTTGTTGATTGGAAAGGTGATGACGAAGTTGATTTGTTAGTAGGATTTGGAAGTTATGATTTCATAACTGGTGAAAATAAGTTCCACATTGAAGACAGATTTCCAATTAATATAGCACCTGAAAATATTCAAACACCAACACCTACACCAGAACCAACACCAACACCAAACGGTCCTGATACTGGAATAGACGAAAATACTCCAACACCTGTGGCACAAGATGGAGATGTCTCAAGTTGGATGAAAGGAGATTCTGCTACTGTAAATCTTGAAGGTGGTGAGATTAAAAATATAGTTATTAAAAATGTAGTAGTAACACACGAAAATAAACCAAGTTTTCTGTCGGAAACTTATGACCATGAAATTGTATCATGGACATTGATTGACGAAAACTTTCATGATCCACCTGGAACTGAATACAATTCCGAATCAATGGATGTATTCGGAACTACCCACGAATTAAAAATAGCATCTGAAAACCGAATTTTGTCTACCTTTGCCGATTATGATAGCATCATATTTAGTGGTGAAGTTGGAGATTTAGAGTTTAGCAATTTTGCCGCCACTACCGAAAATTTTGAGCAGTTTGACCAACTTAACTTCTCAGATTGGTATTTAGGCGGCATCGTTAAGTTGGTAGCAACATTCGCATACAAAAACAATTATGACTCCGAAGATACGATTCTTATATCACAAGCATTTCATTTAAGTTTAAATTATTTAGATGCTCCCACACCAAGTTCAGAAGACTTTGCTCCTGAAGAAAAAACTCCTACACCAACACCCACTCCGTATGAAGTAACAGATTTAACATCATGGTTTAGATTTGATTACGCAGTTTTAAATACTGTAAACAATGACTTTAGTTCACTACTTTTATATAACACTTTAATTGATAACTTCCGTCCTGAATTTTTATCCAAAGAATTTGGTTACGAAACAATTGCATTTGTGATTGTAAAACGAAGTTACTCATCAAACGATTTAACAGATGCCTTTATTAATGGCACAGACGCATTTGGATATACCACAACACTTTTAGAATGTAAAGATGACATACCAACTGATGGTTTGGGAAGACTTGATACATTTGCTTCATATAAATCCGCAGTTCAATCAAACATAAAAGGAACATGGGGATTTGTTGACTTCTATAAACTTACATTTGAAGGTATTGATGAATGGAGAGACGGAGCAGATTTAGATTTAATAATTTTATTCGGTGGACTGATGGGTAACAATTTAAACTTTTATTTACAAGAAAGAATGAAATTGTATTTGAACGGAATTCCAACTCCAACTCCAAATAGTTTAGAACTTTCAGAAGGAGGAGATGGAGAACCACCTCCGATATTAGATACAACCAAAACTACATCACTTCCTACGAGTGATGTCACAAATTATTTTAATGATGGTTATGAAGTCAATTTGAATGCTGATGGAAATGTTTTTGTAACAAGTGCAAAACCAACATCACCATACGAAATGAGCAATGCACCTCTACCCCCATTTGGAACTGCTGTCGGACAGGAGAGGGTAGAGGTATACGCAAACAAATCCGGTGGTTGGGAAAAATTAGGAAATACAATTACAAACCCAACGGAAAATGAATTATTCGGTACATCAACTGCATTGAACTTGGATGGTAGCATCATGGCAGTTGGATCACCAATGTATAATGGTGGAAAAGGATGTGTACGAATTTATAGATTCAATGGTGCAGATAAATGGGAACAAATTGGTGACACTTTAGTTGGAAAAGATTTAGACGAATTTGGATATGATATAAAATTAAACTATAAAGGTGATATTATTTTAATAGGTTGTCCTGGAAACAATCGTGTGCTTGGATACAAATACAATGGAACATCTTGGATACAACTCGGTGATCCAATTTTAAGAAGAGGTACATTCAATAGATTTGGTTCGGTTATGGACCTGAACGGTGAAGGTGTGGTAGTTGTAATTGGAACAAACGATACCGAAAAAGGAAACATTCAGATATACGAATTCAATGGAGTTAGTTGGAGGTCACTTGGATCGATTGATAAAGCAAATGCTTATGAAACATTGGGTAATGTTTTATCAATATCTGCGGAAAGAAATTTTGTTGCGGTTGGTGTAAAAGGTGTAGAAGGTACATCCGATAAAATAAAAATCTATCATTACTTCTCAGCATTTAGAACATGGATAAATACAAATACAATTGCCATGTCAGGATCAATTAATTCTCTTATTTTAACGGGTAACGGAGATTTGGTTGTAGCAGGATACACAAAATATGCTGGTGTAAATTCAACAGAAGAAATTGCAATTTTCAATATGAATGGTAAGTTGATGACCAACTTAGGTCAAAGAGCAATGACAGCCGCATATAATCCAATCTCAGTAAGTCGTTTGGGAGATACACTTATTGTTGGTGCTCCTACTTACGACAATTCTCGTGGTACAGTAGAAGTTTATGAAACATCCAACTTAATTCCCACACCAACTCCAACACCAACTCCAATTCCAACACCCACACCGACACCATCCCCAACACCCACACCATTTAAAACACAACTTTTAGCACCTGTGAGTAAAGGTGATACTCGCATAGAAATTGCACCCGAAGATCAAGAAAATTTTTCAATTAATGAAAAGGTGGTTATTGACGAAGGAACATTATACGAAGAGTACAATGAAATTATAGGATTTGGATCATTGTTATTCAGACATCCACTAAAATATGATCATGGAACTTCAACCACCGTTCAAGTAATCGCAGAAGAACTATATCCAACTCCGACACCAACTCCAACGCAAACTCCAACACCCACACCAACTCCAGTTGTTATTGAACTACCAAAAGTTCTTGACGATGATGTATTCTTGGTAAGAACAACATCTGGAGATTATAATTCAATTTATCAATTCATGCATTCATTTTCTCCTTTGTATGTTTTAAAACGACCTTTAAGTGGAGAAGATTATGTAATGTCACCTGACGGAGACAAAGTAGATTTACCTCTCGAAGACGCCAAGAAATTATTATTTGATCACGAAAATGATTCGGACATTTTATTTGAAGATAAGTTTTTAAAGTGGAACTTAACCAATAAAAATAAAGGTCAATGGGATGTAGATAATCCAGAAAACTTTGATACAAATGATCCAAGAATGAAACTGCAACGGATAAACACAGGATGTCCAACTGGTTGTTATTATCCGAACCGTGGTTATATATTCCAGGCAAATGTAGAAGGGATGACAAACTTAGATTTTCTTGGAATATACGATAGTCAGTATATTGCGGGTGTCTACGGAATGCAAAATTGTGAAAAATTAATTTACTTGGAAATTGTACGAAGTCATACATCAGTTGGTTATGGTACATTCATTGAATATCCACTCATTTCAAGTATGGATGAATATATTCCGTTTTATGAGTATCCACCAAATTTATTGTTTTTAAATGTGTCTGGTAATCCTGAAATTTTAAAATATGTTAATTTACCAAGTACACTACGTGCGATTAATGCAACAGATTCTGGTGCAATGACAATAGATGACTTTGAAAGTGACAACGATGATAATACATTTCCACAACTTAAAGTTTTAGATTTATCTAATAGTAGTAACTTATATAGCATAGACGGAGTCAACGAAAGAGCACCTGGATTAGTAAGATTAAAAGTTGATAAATGCGGTATGATTGGAAAGATGCCAAAAATTCCAGATACCATAGAAGAGTTAGATATATCAAACAACATTTTTACAACACTAACAAATTTACCAACTGCATTAAAAGAATTTAGTGGAAAGAAAAATAAATTGTTAACATTACCAGATTTACCAGTAAATGCACGAGTTGTAGATTTACAAGGAAATCCTCTTGATGAGTGGTCATTAATGGACCCGTTTTCTCAATCATCAAAAGAATATTCTGAAAACACAACATATCAGTTTGCTTTACAATCGTTGAATATATCAGGATCAAACAAATTACCTCCTGGGTTATTAAGATTTAAACAATTGCAAACTCTTCGTTTGAATGATGTAAAAATAGGTGGAAAACTGGAAGAACTTCCAGAATCAATAGAAGATATCGAATTGGATAATTGTGAGTTGGAAGATTTAAGTGGATTGAACAAATGCACAAAAATAAAACGAGTAAAAGCAAGTGAAAATAAAATAAAAACCTATGATGGTCTTTTAAATTCAAAGTCTTCTATAACAGAACTTTTATTAAACTATAATGAAATTGCAGACGGAGATTTAAGTAAATTTAATAATGCTAAAAATATTGATGTTGGTGATAATCAAATGAATTATCTTAAGTCACCAAATGTAAATGAACTAAACTTTGTAGGAAATCCACTTGGTGCGGCTAATGCAGAGTTGTCAGATGATTTAGATGAACTTAAAAATGAAGCAGAATTTCCTATTGATTTATCTGCGGTGACGGGTGAGTTGGTTTTAAATTTAGATGAATCCACTCCTACAAAAAATAAAGTTCAAAAAAATACAATGTCTGCGACTCAAAAACTGAATGTTTTAAAATCATTAGCAAAATCACCAGAAGCAAATGTAAAACTTACTGCAACTGATATGCCTTTACCTGATAAAGATTGGTTCAAAGAGTCACCCATTGTTGAACTTAAAGGAGGAGGAGACGAAGTTAATTCAAAAGAAACAAGTGCGATTCCTGCAAAATGTAAAGCAGTTGTGTTAGAAAAAACTGCGTTAACTGCTTTCACAGAAGTTCCACCTCAACTTGAATCAGTTACATTAAAAGACAATAAATTATTGCAAGTAGTTGCGTTGGAAACTGAGAGTAATTTAGAAGAAATTAATTTTGAAGAAAATGAAATATTGTTAGATGTTGACTTGGGAGTTCAACCGAATCTTAAAAAAGTAGAATTGGGTGGTCAGATTGAAACATTATCCGGAGAAACTCCGGAGTTAAAAGAGTTGAATGTTTCTGATTCAAATATTGAGGTGATTGATTTGAATAATGCTGTAAAACTTGAAAAACTTGTAGCAAGTAACACAAAAATTAAATCATTAGATGCTTCTTCATTTGAATCAATTGAGGTGTTGGACTTATCTGGAAATCCAGAGTTCGGTAAAGACGAAGAAAACAGTTTGATTCTTCCTGAAAAATCTAATTTAACTGAAGTTAATATTTCTGATACCGCAACTAAAACAGAAACAATTGGTAAAATTATTACTGCTTTGAATGAATCTACAAGTGAAACAGAAGCACCCAAAAAGTTTCAATTTAAAGGAGCAGAAAAAAGATCATCTGACACGGATGATTTATTTGTAAACTTATCATCTGCCGGATGGGACATCGAACCAAACGAACCTCCTCAAGATAAGTTTGAAGCAGTTGATGAAGAAGAAATAGTAGAAATTACTCGTCAGGATTTATTTGAGAAAAAAGAAATCAATTTGTTGTTTAATCAAACTTCAAGCACATTGGTAGTTGGTGGTTCTGAAGTTATATTAGAAGTAGTAGAAGAAAAAACATTTAGATTTGCAGAAACGGTTTGGTTGGAAACTGAAGTGGGTCGTACCAAACGAGTATTTTTAAGTTCAAGCAAATACGTAATGGTGACTTGGTTTGGATATAGTAACAATTCAAATTCAATTCAGTTAAAAGAATTTGGAGTAGCAGAATTAGAATGCCCTCCATCATATATTGACGAGCAGGAAGAAGGAGTTGCACTTGGATCATTTGGATTAAAAGTAACCGCAGAAACTGATTCATCTGATTCAGCATCTGCTACATTAACAATCAATAAGTTTTTAAAGTTTACAAATTCATTGGATAAAGAATATATTCCATCGGAAAATACACCACTTGCATTGGGTCATTTGCAACAATATAAATTTGATTTAAGTGAATTGGATGTGGAAGATGCTATAATCTTTCGCACATATCGTACTGATTTAATAGAAAGTAAAAACATTGAAATAGAACTTCCTGTGGAAGTTGAAGATGGAGCAGTTAAAAGTGCAGAGACTGGTGGTTATTACGGGGGAAATATAATCATAGGACCAATTTCTGAAGAAGTTAATTATATGACATACGAGTTTGCTAAAGGTACTCGTTTATCGAGTCTTGCTGAAGGAAGACATTTTCAATACAACAAAAAATGCACACACATACCACCCGAACCAACACCAACTCCAACGCCAACTGAAACTCCAACACCAACAAATACTCCAACTCCATCACCTTATTTTTATTCTGGTGAAAACTTATCAATTTTATTAAAACGGGTTGGAACATCAAATTATCAAAACTTTGGTTACGGAATAAAATGCAATGACGATGGAAGTAAATTCATCGTGTTATCAAATCCATTTAAAACAGGTGGATTTGTGACAATATTAGATTTTTATGAAATAGATGATAACGGAAATGTGCATAAATTAAAACAAAGCATTGAAAGTAGAGATGCCACTAACAACATGACAGATGTGAATTTAAGTGGTGATGGCAATTTATTAATTTATGGTAATCCTGGATACACTATATCAAAAAATGATGAACTTGATATTCAATCAAGTCCGTATCTCGGTCAAATTATTTTAAGTAAGTATAATAGTTTACAAAAGCAATACTCTTCGGTTCAAAAAATAAACACAGTTAAAACCACTCCGTTTTTAAAATTTGGTAGTAAATGTAAAATAAGTAAAGATGGTAATGTTATAGTTGGATTTGCATCGGATATTACAGCGTGTCATTATGAGATTTGTATTAAAAATTCGGAAAACGATTATTATACAAATTACGAATTAAGTGCAAGTTCTGTATTTGGAGATAAAAAGTTCTCAGACACATTTTGGTTAACTAACGATGGAAAACTTTTGTTTATAGCATTAAAAAATGAAAACTTTATATTAGGCATAGATACTGCAACACGGATTATCACAAAAGTAATTGAACTTCCCATTGCAACTGAATCAATTACAAATATGGTTGTAGATTATATTGGTCAGACAATTTTAATTTCAACCGATAGTACCGTTTACATTTACACAAATCACAGAAAACTACACAGAACTTCTGGTGATTACACATTGCTTTTTGAATCAACTGCACCTGAGTTTATAGGTTCTTCTTATATATTCAATGAAGATGGAATGAGATTAATTATATCACGACCAAACTGGAACGAGTATCGTGGTGAAATAATTATTGCCCGAATAAATTCTGAAGCAGGATACGAAGTATTTGAAAGAATACAAAACGAAAACGGAAACGTAGGAGATGAATTTGGAAAGTATGTTGACATTACATCAGATGCCGAACGAATTTTTAGTGCATCACCTCTTGCAGATGTAAATTACAGAACAGATGTAGGAACGGTTGCAATTTTTGATATTGTGTACAATACAACTCCAACCCCGACACAAACACCTACACCTACTGAAACACCAACCGACACACCAACACCTACCGACACACCAACACCCACCGAAACTCCAACTCCGACTGAGACTCCGACTGAAACTCCAACACCAACTGAAACTCCAACTGAAACCGAAACACCAACTCCAACTGATACACCAACATCTACACCAACACCGACTGATACTCCTACGGAAACTCCAACTGAAACTGAAACTCCAACTGAAACTCCAACGCAAACCGAAACACCAACTGAGACACCAACGCAAACCGAAACTCCAACGCAAACCGAAACACCAACTGAGACACCAACGCAAACAGAAACACCAACAGAAACACCAACATTAAATGATATTGATTTGGGTGGTTATTTAATAGATGGATATATTAAAAATGCTTCGGGACAACTTATTGATATTGAGACAGATGAAGTTATATCAGAATTTAAAACTGACGATTATGGTAAATGGAGTATTGTTATTACTGCACGTCAAATTCCTGAGTTATATAAAATTAAATTCTTACCAGGTGGAACTGACATTTTAACCAACAAAATTGTAAATAATACATTTTCAAATATTGCAACGAAGCAAGAAACTGTTGAGTTGTCATCTAAAACATTGAATATTAGTCCTGTGACAACTATAAAATCTGCGATGGTCGAACGTGAAGTTAAAAAACTAATTCAAGAAAAGCAACCAAACGAAAAAATAAGTTTGACGAAAGTAAATGATATTATAGTTGATACTAAATCATTTGTAGCAAAGAAATTTGATATATCAGTAGATGATTTAGAAACGGATTATATTGACCAAGAAAATACTCAGGTCTTAAAAGCAAATGCTAAAATTTCTGTAATAACTGAATCATTGAAAGATGTAGTAACAAGTTTAGATGAAAATGTAAATGAAGATGTAATTTTTGAATCGATTATAACAGAACTTGAAAAAACAAAATCGCAAGAAGAAACTTCGTCCGAAGATATTAAAATTGATGATTTAATTAATACGAAAGTATTTGATATTGTTAAAAATAGTGTTCCACAAGAAACTGCACAAGTTTTAACACCGTTTAGTAATATTATTAAAAATGCGGAATCTATTTCTAATGTAATCGTTGATGCGTTTGAAGATGATATACAATTCGGTGAAAGTGAAGAAGAAATTGATTTTGTAGACGAAATTCAAGATGTTGCGAAAAATATTATTTCAACTATTGATTATGTCAAAGACCTTGCAACAGAAACAGATTTAACAAAAACAAAAGTAGACAAGTCTGATATAGAGCAAAGTGTTTCTGATAAAAAAGACACAATAACGGATATAGAAACTTCTGATATATTTCACCCAACACCTACACCAACGGATACACCAACCTCAACGGATACACCAACCGAAACACCAACCGAAACACCAACACCCACAGATACTCCAACTCCAACGGACACTGCAACAAACACAGAAACCAACACCGAAACTCCTGTTCCAGTACCATCGTATGAATTAACTTCAACTTCATCAACTATAAATGAAGGTGATGAAGTTACAATCAATTTGGCAACGGAAAATGTGGCAGAGGGAACAGAGGTAAGTTATTCAGTATCTCATCCTGATGATTTTTACAATTTGGCACCTGTTGGTAAATTTGTAGTATCTGAAAATGGAACTGCAAGTGTAAAGTTAAAAGCAGTTGACGATTTTAAACTAGAAGGAACAGAGAAAATAACAATTGAATTGAACGGGTCAACTCACGAAGGATCTGAGTGGCATTTGGTAAAAGTTACTCTTTATATATTAGATACATCTGTTCCCACTCCAACACCAACCGATACACCAACACCTATTCCAAGTTTCTTTAATGTAAAAATGTCATATTTGGAAACGACTAAAAGTGAAAGTGATATAAGTTATATTCAACAAACTATTGGTTGGGATGAAGGAGAAACTTTTAGAACACAACTTCATTTAACCGACATTTTTATAGATTTAGAAAATTCAAATTTACCAAGTATTTATGGTGATACATCTGGATATTGGTCGCAATATAATATCTTTGGAACATATTTGATGGCATATATTGTAAAAGCATCTGATACTCGTACTTGGACAGATATTCACACAATAGTTTGGAGTAAAAAATCTTCAGATAATTATATGTATGGAGATCCGGTGATGCCACCCGGAGTATTTGGAAATGAACCATTTGATCTTACATGGAGTCTAAAAACAGCAGATCACGGATATCCATATGAGGTCGGGTTACCAGATAATTTTGGGGAAATTTTAATTGGTTGGAATAATGGTGGGTGGATTAGAGATTACGCAGTGAGTGGAACGATACCAAGTAACGGATTTTTTGATGGAAGCAAACCAGATTTTTACAAACCTATGAATTCATATAATGTACCCGACCAATCTATAATTGATTTTGCAAATGAAGAAGAATTAAAAATTTTAATTGGTCTTGAGGTAGAAGCATGGACGAGTGATTGGATGTATCAACTTTCACCCCCAGACTATAATGGATTTATGCTTGATTTGGGAAGTAGAGAATTAGAATACAGGAAAATGATTCCAAGTGATTCGTATGAAGTACCCACCCCAACTCCTACACCGACACCAAACTATGCTAAAATAAATTATCAACTAAGTGTATCATCGGAAATATTCGAGGAAGAATCTTTTAATTTGGAATTGGGTCTCGGTGAAGATGTAAATTACCACGACCAATATAATAATTTAAAAGTATTTTACGAAATCACACAAGGTTCAGAGCATTTCCATTCATCTACAGGTGAATTTACGTTTTCAAATAATGTTGATACATCAACCTCACTTCAGTCAAAAAGAACATCTGTAAATGAAGGAGCAAGAACAATTGAGTTTTCTTTAACAGGTGATTCAATAAATTCAGACAAGTGGACAGGTAAAAAAGTCACAACAACTTTATATGAAATTCGTCCAAAATATACAGTGAATACAGAAAATTTAGATGATAGTTATTCAATTTTGGAAGGAGAATCTGTAATATTCAAATTATTTACCGAGAATGTACCTAGTGTAACAAAGGTAACAATGGATTTGGTAGAATTTAATAAATATCCTACTTATGTTTATTCTTTTTATTGTGTATCTGCACCAAGTGGTTTTGAATCTCATGTCGGTGGTCCATATACACGACAAGGTTCTACTGATCGTTACGAAAAATCCGACGGAACACGGATATTAAAAGATGAAAATATGAATCCAACATATTATATTGCTAGAAATGTAAGTAATAATAATTGGTATAGTAATACTGCTCATGCTAAACTTGATGAAGAACCAAATTCAAATATTACAGAAGAGTGGGAATTTGATACTTTTGTTTACAAGTCTGATTTATACGATGAAACTAGCATACAAATTCTTGCAACTGAAGAATTGGAGTTTGTTGTTCCTACCGACGATTTTGGTTTACCATATAAAGTCGTTCAAATTGAAAAAGATTTTGATATAGACGCAAGTGATAAAGATAGAGAATTTGCGTTAATTTTAAGGACAAGTGATTATACTCATATTAGTCCTATAATTACAAATGGAATTATTGGTTTTAATGTAAATAAAATTCCAACACCAACCCCAACTCCGTTAAATATAAAATCAATTGATTTTACAGATAGTGGTTTAATATTCGAGGCAAGGGTAAAAAATATACAAAATGCGACCACTCTTCAGTGGGGGAGGTTGGCCGTTGGTAATTTTACACAGAATAATTTTGGTAGTCAAAATAACCAAGCATATAAATCTGGTATTTATTTCGGAGATATATTTAATCGTGAGTGGTCTCATAATTTTATACTAAAAATAGAACTAATTCATCCTGAAACAAGTGATATAAAAGTTTGGGCAGAATCTTACGACAATCCAGTTGATATTTTAAGTAGTATGTCTACTTCTTTACTTTCTGCGGATAGCAATCACGGTTTTCGTTTCTTTTGTACAAAATCAAATACAAGTCAGTTTACTGGATATATTTTACATGATGTAAAAATTGAAGAAAAATCTGGTAATAGTAGCAAGCAAACCCTACCAAATGCAAAGTTTGAATTAGATTTGCATTTTCATAGTTCCAGTTCAAACACTTACCCGAATAAACTAGGAACTTTATATTATACACAAAGTACAAATGGTGTAGAAGAATCCGTTGGTGGAAGTGGAGCATATTGGTGGGGTGCTACTTCAAGGTCGTGGGATGGTGAATAGTTTGTTAAATATATAACTTATATATATTTATAGATTATGCCAACTATCAAACTCAAAGATTTGTTGCTCGAAGGTGCAAAAGAGAACGCCGCACTTGATTATTTAAAGCAACTCATTAGAAAAAGTCCATACGAAGGAAAAGTATTTCTGGCAGGAGGTGCAGTTCGCGATGAACTAATGGGTATTGATGCAAAAGACTTAGACTTCGTAATAAATCTTGAAGATGGAGGATCAAAATTTGCGGAGTGGGCAACCAAGAAAATAGGCAATTTTAAACGAGGATCAAATCCAGTAACATACGAAACATTTGGAACTGCAAAATTCAATTTAAGTGGAGTAGAACATAAAGGATTTAAACTTGATGATATTGATATAGATTGTGTGATGCCACGAACCGAAGAATATACAGACGGAAGTCGTAAACCAACTGTTGGCTCTGGGTCACTTAAAGACGATGTTGCTAGACGAGACTTTACAACAAATAGTTTGCTCAAAAATTTAAGCACAGGAGAAATACTTGATTTAACGGGTATGGGAAAACAAGATATCAAAGATGGAATTGTAAGAACTCCACTTGATCCGAACGTAATTTTTTCGGAAGACCCACTTCGTATGCTTCGTGCAGTTCGTTTTACAATGAAGTATAATTGGAAGTTGCCTTTGTTTATGATTAAGGCATTAAAAAATAATGCAAGCAAACTCAAGCAAATAAGTGTAGAACGAGTACAAGAAGAACTCAATAAAATGCTGATGACAGATGCTCCTGATCGTGCAATTAAACTTCTTCAAATAACAGGTTTAAGTAAATATGTTTTTCCTGAACTTGATCGTCTTATTCGTCTTGAGCAAAACAAATATCACAAAGAAGATGCAATGCAACACACATTAACTGTTGTCAAGGGAACACCCAAGAATTTAGTAACTCGTTTGATGGCACTATTTCATGATATTGGAAAAGAAGCAACCAAAGAAGTAATTGACAAAGAAATTCATTTTTATGGTCACGAAAAAGTTGGTGCGGAAATGGCAGAAGAGATTTTAAGAAGATTGAAATATCCGAACAAAATCATAGATGCGGTTGTAAAAGGTGTACGAAATCACATGAAATTAAAACACGGAGGACCTGATTCGTTTGGAGCAACTGATAAAACACTTCGTAAATTCAAAGTTAATATGGGTGACCATCTTGAAGATATTTTAAATTTAATTCATGCGGACAATATTGCACACGAAGCAGGATTTGATATGCCAAATCAAATTGAAGCAATTCGCAAACGTTTAGATACACTTGATATACCACA
>Ga0055584_100001564_pt1 | contig 22442 bp, 22 predicted proteins | sample OSDHelmetaG_FD_58716 | JGI IMG/M metagenome (GOLD analysis project Ga0055584, IMG submission 58716) | Pelagic marine sediment microbial communities from the LTER site Helgoland, North Sea, for post-phytoplankton bloom and carbon turnover... | ecosystem: Environmental > Aquatic > Marine >...
GGCGGCGTCGCCGCAGAGTTTTCAGGACCTGATCCTCACCTTGCAGAGGTTCTGGGCGGATCGCGGCTGTGTGATCCTGCAGCCCTATGACATGGAAGTCGGTGCCGGCACGTTCCATCCGGCGACCACGCTGCGCGCATTGGGGCCCGACCCCTGGAAAGCGGCCTATGTCCAGCCGTCCCGGCGTCCGACCGATGGCCGATATGGTGAGAACCCGAACCGGCTGCAGCACTATTACCAGTTTCAGGTGATCCTGAAGCCGTCACCCGAAAACAGCCAGGAGCTCTATCTGGAGAGTTTGGCCGCACTCGGCATTGATGCTCAGGCCCACGACATTCGCTTTGTCGAGGATGACTGGGAAAGTCCCACACTGGGTGCCTGGGGGCTGGGCTGGGAAGTCTGGTGTGACGGCATGGAAGTCAGCCAGTTCACCTATTTTCAGCAGGTGGGCGGATTTGATTGTGATCCTGTTGCGGTGGAACTGACCTACGGTCTGGAGCGCCTGGCCATGTATGTGCAGGGCGTCGAGAACGTCTACGACCTCGATATCAATGGGGCGGGCACCAAATATGGCGATGTATTCCTGCAAGCGGAAAAGGAATTCAGCGCGTTCAATTTTGAACATGCCAATACCGAAGCGCTGTTCCGGCATTTCTCCGATGCGGAGAGTGAATGCCAGTCTCTGATCGGAGCGAAGCTGGCGCTACCGGCCTATGACCAGTGCATCAAGGCCAGTCACACATTCAATTTGCTCGACGCGCGGGGCGTGATTTCGGTGACTGAGCGTCAGGCCTATATTCTGCGTGTGCGCGACCTTGCCAAGGCGTGCTGCGAAACTTGGTTGGCCGCGCGAATCGATGGAGCGACCAATGCCTGAGTTGCTCGTCGAGTATCGTTCAGAGGAAATTCCCGCCCGCATGCAACGCCAGGCTGCCGATGAACTGGCGCGTTTGTTCGAGACAGCGCTAAAAGAGGCCAATCTCGAATTCGAATCGATTTCTTCCTTTGCCACTCCGCGTCGGCTGGTTGTGCAGATTACCGATGTGCCAGTCAGTCAGCCGCCGCGGGAAATTGAACGCAAGGGACCGCGTACGGACGCGCCGGAAAAAGCACTTGCCGGCTTTCTCGGTTCGGTGCCGATCACCATCGATCAGTGCGAAACTCAGGAAGATAAAAAGGGCACTTTCTATGTTGCGCGATGGACTGAGGGCGGTGGCAAATCCCGGGATGTTCTGTCGGAGATCGTGCGTGATGTGACCCTGGGCCTGTCATGGCCGAAATCCATGCGCTGGTCGGCGACGTCTTTTCGCTGGGTTCGTCCATTGCATGGCATTTTGGCCGTGTTCGATGGTGCCCCTCTCGCTGGCTCGATCGATACCGGGGATGGAGAACTCGTCTTCTCTGACACCACATGCGGTCATCGCTTCATGGCCCCGGATGCGTTTTCGGTGTCGGACTTCTCTGATTTTTCGGAGAAGCTGCGGGCCGCGCGCGTTCTTGTTGACGACGCAGAGCGCCAGCAGAACATTCGGGCCCAGATGGCAGACATGTGTGCAGCGAATTCTCTGGAGGTGCCGGAGGATGATGCGCTGTATCGGGAAGTTAGCGGGCTTGTTGAATGGCCAACGGTGTTGCTGGGCAGCATCGATGCGGACTTCATGGAGCTGCCCCGTGAGGTTCTGACCACATCCATGCGCGAGCATCAAAAATACTTCGCCATCAGCGACGGGAATGATGGGCTGGATCCCAAATTTGCTTTTGTTTCGAATGTCGAAACGGAACATCCCGAAGCCATCGTATCGGGAAATGAGCGCGTGCTGCGTGCGCGTTTGTCCGATGCCAAATATTTCTGGGATCTTGATCTGGGAACGCTATTGGAGGACCGGGTGTCGGGGCTTGAAGGCATCGTCTTCCATGCCAAGCTGGGAAGTGTCGGCGAAAAGGTGTCCCGTGTTGTGGAGCTTGCTGGCTGGCTTTCGGAATTTGTCGAGGGTGCATCACGCGATGCGGTTGAGCGTGCAGCCCGGCTGGCGAAGGCGGATTTGGCTACGGGTATGGTCGGAGAGTTCCCCGAACTCCAAGGCGTGATGGGGCGCTACTACGCCGTTGCGCAAAATGAATCGGCCGAGATTGCGGATGCGATCGCACAGCACTATGCGCCGCTGGGACCTGCCGATCAGTGCCCGAAAGCGCCAGTCAGTGCTGTGGTGGCGCTAGCCGACAAGCTCGACACGCTGGTGGGATTCTGGAGCATCGACGAAAAGCCAACAGGCTCCAAGGATCCATTTGCGCTGCGGCGCGCGGCGCTGGGAGTTATTCGGATTCTTCTGGAGAATCGTATTCGTCTGGATTTGCAACAGGTCTTGCAGGAGGCGCGACGAATTCACGGGTGTGCCGATGGCGAACTGGACGGAAATCTTCTGCAGTTCTTCGCGGATCGGCTGAATGCACATCTGCGCGATGAAGGTGTCCAGCATGATCACATCGGAGCTGTGTTTGCGCTGCCCGATGCGAGTGATCTGGTCGGTGTTGTGGATCGTGTGCGGGCGCTGGGACCGTTCCTGACCTCGGATGATGGCGCCAACCTTCTGACGGCGTACCGGCGGTCAGCGAATATTGTCCGTGCTGAGGAAAAGAAGGATTCCAGCACCTATTCCGGTGATGACTACATAAATGACGCCGCCCTGCAGGAGGCTGTTGAAATTGCGTTGATAATGCAGCTCGATGCGGCAGAACCGGCTGTCGCAGAGGCGGTGGCACAAGAAGACTTCGCGGGTTCAATGCAGGTTCTGGCCGAACTGCGCGGGCCGCTCGACGACTTTTTTGATCAGGTCACCGTTAACGTTGATGACTCTGCTACGAGAGCGAATCGCTTACGCTTGCTCGCACGCATCCAAAAGGTAATGAACAATGCTGCAGACTTCTCAAAAATCGAAGGTTGAGAGGACATCTATGTCGCAGAACTCAGTGAAATGGGTTTACGGATTCGGGGCTGACGCCTCTGATGGCAGCGCAGAAATGCGCAATTTGCTGGGTGGCAAGGGAGCCAATCTTGCGGAGATGAGCAATCTGGGACTTCCGGTTCCGCCGGGATTTACGATCTCGACCGAGCTTTGCACCTATTACTATGATCATGACGAAACCTATCCCGAAGATCTGAACGCTCAGGTCGAAGCCGCTCTGGCTGCAGTGGAGCGAGAGGTCGGGACGCGGTTCGGCGATTCTGAAAATCCGTTGCTGGTTTCCGTGCGTTCAGGCGCGCGTGCGTCGATGCCCGGTATGATGGATACCGTTTTAAATTTGGGATTGAACGATACAACGGTAAAGGGGTTGGCTGAAAAATCCGGCGATGCGCGATTTGCTTTCGACAGCTACCGACGCTTTATACAGATGTACAGCGATGTGGTTCTGGGAGTGGACCATTATCTGTTTGAAGAGGTGCTTGAACAGCACAAAAGCGACAGCGGTCTGATTCTTGATACCGACCTAGAAGCTGATGACTGGCAGGAGATCGTCGCGGCCTTCAAGGATATTGTGGAGCGCGAACTTGCGGAGCCGTTTCCGCAGGATCCGCGCGAACAATTGTGGGGGGCCATTGTTGCGGTCTTCGGCTCCTGGATGAATCAGCGTGCGATGACCTATCGCCGCTTGCATGGCATCCCGGCCGCATGGGGCACGGCGGTAAATGTGCAGGCGATGGTGTTCGGGAATATGGGTGATGATTGTGCGACCGGAGTCGCATTCACACGTGATCCATCGACCGGCGAAAACATTTTCTATGGCGAGTATCTGGTCAATGCGCAGGGCGAGGACGTGGTTGCAGGTATCCGCACACCGCAGCACCTGACCTTGGCGAGCAAGGAGCGCAATGGCTCAGACCTTCCGGCCATGGAGGAGGTCATGCCCGTCGTCTTTGGTCAGTTGGCCGAGGTGCGACAAATTCTTGAAGCACATTACAAGGATATGCAGGACATCGAGTTCACGGTGCAGCAGGATAAACTTTACATGCTGCAGACCCGGTCGGGTAAACGCACATCTGCTGCGGCGATCCGGATTGCCGTGGAAATGGTCAAGGAGGGGCTGATCACGGAATCCGATGCGGTCATGCGTGTGGAAGCGGGGCAACTTGATCAATTGCTCCACCCGCGTCTGGATCCGGACGCGCCACGCAATGTTGTCAGTCGCGGATTGCCAGCCTCACCGGGGGCGGCATCGGGAAAAATAGTTCTGAATTCTGATCTGGCCGAAGATCTGGCGCAGAAAGGTGAAGACGTCATCCTTGTGCGTATTGAAACGAGCCCCGAAGATATTCACGGTATGCACGCTGCACGAGGCATTCTGACGACACGTGGGGGGATGACCAGTCATGCCGCTGTCGTGGCGCGTGGCATGGGGCGCCCCTGCGTGGCCGGCGCAGGCGATATTTCCGTTGACTATGAGACTGGTGAAGTTCGGGTGGGCGGACGCACATTGCGTGCTGGTGACCTGCTGACTATCGACGGTGCCACCGGAGAGGTGATCGAAGGTGAAGTTCCGACCATCGAGCCAGCGATGTCAGGTGATTTTTCCACGCTTATGTCTTGGGCGGACTCGATCCGCCGCATGCAGGTGCGCACAAATGCCGAAACGCCTCTGGATGCGCGGACAGCAAGTGATTTCGGGGCGGAGGGAATTGGCTTGTGCCGGACAGAACACATGTTCTTTGATCCGGAACGGATCGTCGCAGTGCGCCGGATGATTCTGGCTGACGATGTGACTGGCCGCCGCGAGGCTCTTGCGGAGTTGTTGCCATTCCAGAGGCAGGACTTTGTGGAGCTTTTCCGGATTATGGGTGGACTCCCTGTCACCATTCGATTGCTTGACCCGCCATTGCATGAATTCCTGCCGAAGTCAGATGAGGAGATCGCCGAGGTCGCCAGGGCGGCCGGACGAGATCCGAAGGCCATGATGGACCGGGCGGTTCAGTTGCATGAATCGAACCCGATGTTGGGTCATCGGGGCTGCCGTCTGGGGATTACCTATCCAGAAATTTACGAAATGCAGGCGCAGGCAATTTTTGAAGCTGCGCTGAAAGTGTTCAAAGAGGATGGAGCCAGAGTGCTGCCGGAGATCATGATTCCGCTGGCGGTGACGAAACGTGAGCTCGATATCCTTAAGGAGAAGATCGATCGGGTGGCCGAGCAGGTTTTTGCCGATATGGGCGAACGGGTCGAATATCAGATCGGGACGATGATCGAGTTGCCGCGTGCCGCATTGCGGGCGCATGAATTGGCAGAAACTGCCGAGTTCTTCAGCTTCGGCACCAATGACCTGACCCAGACAACATTCGGCATCAGCCGTGATGATGCAGCTGGCTTCCTTTCGGATTATGAGCGTCAGGGGATTGTCGAGGTTGACCCGTTTGTTTCGATTGATGTCGATGGGGTTGGTGAACTTGTTTCGATTGCTGTTGAGCGTGGGCGGCGGACCAATCCTAATATAAAGCTCGGTATTTGTGGTGAGCACGGCGGTGATCCGGCGTCGGTGAAATTCTGTGAAACCGCAGGACTGGATTATGTGTCCTGTTCTCCGTATCGGGTGCCCATTGCGCGTCTGGCTGCGGCTCAGGCCGCGGTTGAATCCGAGGATCGCTGATTACACCAGACAAAATGCCAATCTGAATCAGAAAAGCCGCGCCCGGAAGGGCGCGGCTTTTTGTGTTTGTAGTCTTGAGTCTTGGTTGTCGCGCTATTCAGCGGCAACAACGCCGCCGGTGAAGCCAGTTGCCTGTTCGTCACGCTTGGTGAAGAGATTGCGGAAGAAGCCCGCAATGGCAAGGCCGCGCTCCCGCTCGGCCAGACGAAGGATATCCTGTTCGGAAGATGCATTGAAATTGGTGTTCACCGATTTGCTCCTACGCTTCGTTTCAAATTTTATGAAACGGATATAGGGCGGTGTTAGTTCACTATCAATGAACATATCATGCAATTAATGCATATCAGTTATCTAATGTGGATGACATCAGGTTCATATATCATGTATTTGTTCCATTTCGGAACTCTATAGCCTGTTCAGATTCGACGCAGAGGGGCGTCTGCCACTCGAATATCTGCAGAATCGTCCTGCAAGGCATCAATTCGCACCGAAGCAAGGACCAGGTCACCGCTTGCAGAACGAATATCGCCGACCACTTTCTCTCCCGCCATCACCGGATCTCCGGGCTTTACGCCTCGGGATTCGGTTCGAAACGCTCGAAGCCCGCGTTTGACCAATCCGCGATATTTGGTGCGCGCCGTGAGTTCCTGCCCCATGTAGCAGCCTTTGTCCCAGTCGATTCCGTGCAGGTCGTCGATATTGGATTCCAGCAGAATGGATTTTTCGATTTCAAGATCTCGCGATCCATCCGGGACCTGCAATGAAATTCTGAGTTGATCGTAGGTTTGAAACGCCGCTTCGCTGGAATCATGGGCCCTGAGCAGGTCCAGAACCGAATCCGGGCTGCCAGTCAGGCGGCACCCAAGCGCTTTCGTCCGTGGATCTATCGTGGCGATGATGTCATCCAGACGGGTGGTGGCACCTTCCTCGGTGTCGAGACCGAACGCGTCTGTGACTCCTTCACCAAATACCGCGAAGACCACCAGATCGGGGCGCGTTTCCAATGCAACATTGGCCCGCAGTTTGAAGCGCGAAAGGCGTGTGATCAGGTCTGTTTCGCGACCGGCCTCGCAATCGAAGAGCAGATTGTCGCGATTCTGCTGAATAATGAAGTCATGAAGGTATTTGCCTTGTGGTGTTAGCAAAGTGCCATAGGCTGAATGCTGTTCCGTGACTTTATCGATATCCTGAGAGATCAATCCCTGCAGAAATGTCCGTTGATCCGCACCTGAAATTTCGACCAGTGTACGGGGCAACTGCGTGAAGTAGATGGACATGGATGCCTTTCCTGAGCGCGGTCGGTGACCTCTTGACCAACACGGCCAGCTTACAGAAAAATGTCACATGGGATGAAGATTGAATTCCGGCAAGCCTGTTTCTGCGCAATATTTGGTGCGATGCACCGCGTGCACGTATAAGCCTGCAGGTCATGCGAATACTTTTTATCGGTCCCAGTCGAATTGGCGACACGGTTCTGGCATCCGGTGTTTTGAACCACTTGATTGCCACCTACCCGGATGCGCAATTCACGGTTGCCTGTGGCGCGGCCGCTGCACCGCTATATGAGGCAATGCCACAACTCGAGCGGTTGATCGTCATCAACAAGCTGCCTCGTGGCCGACATTGGTGGCGTTTGTGGAAACAGGTTTCGGGCCTGCGTTGGTCGCTGGTGGTTGATGTTAGACGCTCCCTTATTCCATGGACTGTGCTGACTGGGCGGCGCGCGGTGGCACCCTCTTCATCGCGTCGCGATGAACATGCGGTCATTGCCTTTGCGCGAACGCTGGATCTGGCAGAATTACCACCCAGTCCTGAACTGTGGACGAATGCGGCTCATGATGCGGAGGCTCACAAGCTGATCCCGCCTGGTCCGCCGGTTCTCGCCATTGGGCCGACTGCGAACTGGCCGGGGAAAATCTGGCCTGCTGACAGGTTTCTCGAAGCTGCCAATCGGATCACGGCAACCGGCGAGACGTCTTCGGATGCGTTTCTGGCTGGTGCCCGGGTCGCGGTTTTTGGTGCTGCGGGAGAACGTGACATTGCACAGCCGATTCTTGATGCCATTCCGGAAGAACGACGGATCGATCTTGTGGGTCATGTGGGTTTGCCGACAGTAACAGCCTGTATGCGACGTTGTGCGATCTATGTCGGCAATGATTCCGGCCTGATGCATATGGCGGCGGCATCTGGGTTGCCAGCGCTTGGGCTCTTTGGTCCAAGTCGGCCGGAACGATATGCCCCGTGGGGATTGCAAACGGCATGGGTAACGACGCAAAAGTCGTATGAGGAACTTATCGGAGTTCCAAATCTGTACGATCCCAATATCGGATCGCTGATGGAAAGCCTGTCTGTTGACGAGGTGGTTGCTGCAGCCTCCGGGCTATGGCGTCGCACCAACAAGAGCATGTGAAGATGAATGTCGGGAGCAAGTTGTAGTGCGTTTGTTGCAAACAATGGCTGGCGCCGAAGTTGGCGGCGCGGAAGCGTTCTTTGTGCGCCTGGCTGTTGCAATCGAGAAAACCGAGGTAGAGCAACGGGTGGTCATTCGTCGCGATCCGGCGCGCGCGCGGGCTCTTCGCACCGGCGGCGTTGACCCGGTTGAATTGCCCTTCGGTGGACGGATGGATTTCCGCACACGCCCGGCGTTGCAGCGTGAGATTGACCGATATCGTCCCGATATTGTGCTGAGCTGGATGAGCCGGGCCAGCTGGGCAACGCCCGTAGCGCAGAAGCCTCTATCCTACAAGCTGATCGCCCGGCTGGGTGGGTATTACGATCTGAAGTATTACCGGCATTGCAATTACCTGATCGGCAACACTCAGGATATTGTCGATCACATCGTGAAGGCCGGATTTGCGAAAGAGCGCGCGGTCTATCTTCCGAATTTTGTCCATGCGCCGTCGCGCGAAGCCGTATCACGACTGGGCTTCGACACGCCCATTGATGTGCCCTTGCTTCTGGCGATGGGACGGTTGCATGAGAACAAGGGGTTCGACGTTTTGTTGCATGCCATGGTGGAAATACCCGATCACTGGTTGTGGATTGCAGGAGAAGGTCCCGAGGGCCCCGCATTGTCGCAGCTGGCAAGCGAACTTGGTGTGGCCGATCGGGTCCGGTTTCTCGGATGGCGTGATGATTCTGACGCCCTGATGCAGGCGTGCGACATGTTTGTGTGTTCGTCGCGTCACGAACCATTGGGAAATATCGTGCTCGAGGCCTGGGCTTCAGGAAAGCCCATGGTGGCTGCGGCGGCGGCAGGGCCATCGGGCCTGATTGGTGCAAACGAAGCTGGATTGCTGGTACCTGTTGAGGACCCGAAGGCACTTGCGCAGGGCATTGTCACCCTGTCGAATGATGCTGATCTGGCGGGGGGGCTTGCAGCGGAAGGGCACGCACGGTTCCTGCGCGATTACACAGAGGATGCCGTGGTGGCCAAATATCTCGCCTTCTTTGAAAGCGTGCGCTAGCGATGTGTGGCATTGCCGGACTCATGGCTTTGGGCGGCGTGGAAGCCGACTCCGGCACCCTCGATCGGATGATGACGGCGTTGCAGCACCGCGGACCGGACGGTGAGGGCACCTACGCAGCGCGAAATGTTGCGCTGGGACAAACCCGCCTCGCGATCATTGATCTGGAGACCGGTAATCAACCGCTTTACGAACCCGGCGGCGCTGTGCTCGTGGCGAATGGCGAAATCTACAACTATCTTGAGCTGCGCGACGAACTGGGGACCGACGGCTTTGCAACCCGTTCGGATTGCGAGCCGCCCTTGCACCTCTATCGCCGCTATGGCCTCGATTTTGTGGATCACTTGCGGGGTATGTACGCAATCGCCCTTTATGATCCGATCGAAGGCCAACTGGTATTGGCGCGAGACCCCTTTGGCATCAAGCCGCTCTACTATGCGCAGACCAGTGCGGGGTTTGCGTTTGCATCCGAACCACAGGCTCTGATTACGGCTGGTCTTGTCTCTCCGCGTGTCAATGCCGGCTCACGGACCGAATTGTTTCAGCTTCAGTTCACCACCGGGACTGAGACCATATTCAAAGGCATCAACCGGGTGCTTCCGGGAGAGTCGGTCGTCATTCGTGATGGCCGGATTGTGGCCCGCCGGCGACGCACTGTTCTGCCCATCGAAGGAGCGGCATCCTGGTCCGAGGATGAAGCGCTTGAGTTGCTCGATGCCGCGCTGCGCGACAGCGTGGAAGTGCATCAGCGCTCGGATGTTCCATATGGAATGTTCCTGTCCGGTGGTGTGGACAGTTCGGTGCTCCTGTCGTTGATGAAGGATCTCAATGAGCAACCTGTTCACGCGTTCACGGCAGGTTTTCTGGGAACTTCCGTGAATGACGAACGCAGCCATGCGCGCGCCGTCGCAGATGCAGCTGGTGCGCAGACGGTCGATATCGCGATCGGCGCGGATGATTTCTGGCGTGACCTGCCGCGCATTGCCGGTGCGATGGATGACCCCACGGCCGACTACGCCATCGTGCCGACATTCCTGCTGGCCGAAGTCGTGCAGCGTGAAGGTCTCAAGGTGGTGCTGACCGGTGAGGGCGGCGATGAGCTGTTTGCCGGTTACGGTCGTTACCGCAGCGCGACCCGGCCGTGGTGGCAGGGGGGACGCAAAATGCGTTCGCGCGGAGTTTTCGATGGTCTCGGTGTGTTGCGTGACACGCCGACGGGCTGGCGGGATGGTTTCACGGCTGTGGAACAGACCGTTAACACCGGGTCGATGACGCGCCTGCAGATTGCTCAGGCCACCGATTGTGCGGACTGGCTTCCCAATGATCTGCTGCTCAAGGTCGATCGTTGTCTGATGGCGAATGGGGTCGAGGGGCGAACTCCATTCCTTGATCCGGAGGTTGCGGCGATTGCCTTCCGCCTTCCCGATGCCCTCAAGATACAGGATGGTCGGGGGAAGTGGTTGTTGCGACGCTGGCTCCACAACGCGATGCCTGAAGCCAAACCCTTTGAGCGCAAACGGGGGTTTAGCGTGCCGGTGGCCGAATGGATCGAGGCCGCCGCCGGAGATATCGGCCCATTGGTTGCCCGACAGCCCGGCGTGGTTGAAATGTGTGAGCCGAAGGCCGTTGAATCCCTGTTTGCCAAGAAGGGCAAGCGGCAGGGTTTCGCAGCCTGGTTGCTGCTGTTTTATGCGCTTTGGCACAATCATCATGTATTGGGCATTCGCGATGTCGAGAATGCGCGGGATGCCCTCGAAGCTGGGAAAATGGCTGCCTGACGACATTCGGATCGGAATCTGCCTCAGCTGGACCTCTTGCGGACGTCTCAATTGGCGAGCGTCCTTCCGAGCCGGTACTGACTCCGGCGGCCAATCGCCCTATATTTCTTGCTGAATTTGTGCGCCGCACACACTTATCACCGGACACGCAATCGCTCAGCGACCGGAACTTCACAAGGAGAGTTAGCCATGACGGCCTGTATCGTAGGTTGGGATCATCTCAAGTTCGGAAAGCGCCCCGACGAAGACATTGAAGACATGATCGTCAGTGTGGCCACTGGTGCCATGCGGAATGCCGGTGTTGAGCCCAAGGATGTGGATGCGATTTATCTCGGGACCTTCGGCGGTGGCTTCGTGCGTCAAGAATTTCCGGCATCGTTGGTGCTTCAGGCGCATGAGGACTTGCGCTTCAAGCCGTCGACTCATGTCGAGAATGCCTGCGCCACCGGTTCGGCGGCGATCTATCAGGGTCTTAATCACATTGCGGCCAAGCGCGGCCGGATCGTCCTTGTGGTGGGCGTGGAAAAGATGACCGATGTGAGCGGTGAGGTGCTCGGCGGCATTCTCTCCAAGGCGTCTTATCTGCGAGAGGAATCTGCATCCAGCTTTGCGGAAATCTTCGGTCAGGTCACCGATGCGTATTTCCAGAAGTATGGCGACAAGTCCGATGCACTGGCGATGATCGCCGCGAAGAACCACAAGAATGGTTGCGACAATCCCTACGCTCAGCTGCAAAAGGATCTCGGTTACGAATTCTGCCGCAACGTGTCGGAGAAGAACCCGGTTGTGGCCGGGCCGCTCAAGCGGACCGATTGCTCTCTTGTCTCCGATGGTGCTGCGGCGATTGTTCTCAGCGATGTGGACACCGCGCTCAAGATGGACAAGGCGGTCTATTTCCGCGCGGCCCAGCATGTGCAGGACTATTTGCCCATGTCCCGTCGCACAGTGATCGATTTCGAAGGTCCAGCCGAAGCGTTTTCCCGCGCATTTGCTGAAGCCGGTATTTCGATTGAGGATCTGGGCTTTGCCGAGGTTCATGACTGTTTCACTAGCGCGGAACTTCTGTCCTACGAGGCCATGGGCCTGACCGAAAAAGGACAGGGTGAAAACGCGATCAAGGAAGGCTGGGTCTATGCGGACGGCAAACTACCGGTCAACCGCTCCGGCGGTCTGAAGTCCAAGGGGCATCCGCTGGGAGCGACGGGACTGTCCATGCACGCCATTGCGTCAATGCAGTTGACGGGCACTGCGGGTGATCTGCAGCTCGACAGTCCGAAGCTGGGCGCCGTGTTCAATATGGGTGGCTCGGCTGTTTCCAGCTATGTCTCGATCCTGGAGCCGCTGCGCTAGTCTGCCTGGGGGTGATGTCGTCCGGCACATGCGGACGGCATCGCGTTCACATCTATTCAGGAGCGTTCAATGAGCGAAACCTTCAGGGCGCTTGTCCTCGATCAGGTTGAGGATGAGTTTTCCGCAGCGTTCCGTGATGTCGCGGTGGCTGATCTGCCTGACGGTGATGTCACGGTGGCCATCGAATATTCGACCATCAACTACAAGGATGGTTTGGTCATCAATGGAAACGTGGGACGTTTGGTGCGGGAGTTTCCGCATATTCCGGGCATCGACTTTGCCGGCACAGTGGAAGCCTCGGAATCGCCGGTGTTCAAGCCGGGCGACAAGGTGGTTCTGACCGGCTGGCGCGTCGGTGAAGTGCATTGGGGTGGTCTCGGTCAGAAGGCACGCGTCAGGGCCGACTGGCTGGTGCCTTTGCCGGATGGCATTACTACAAAGCAGGCGATGGCCGTCGGAACGGCCGGATTCACATCCATGCTTTGCGTGGACGCTCTGGAAGCGCATGGACTTGCCCCGGATCAGGGTGAAGTGCTGGTCACTGGCGCTGCCGGTGGCGTGGGCAGCGTGGCGATCGCGATTCTGGCAAATCGCGGCTACACGGTTGCGGCCTCGACAGGCCGCCGGCAGGAAGAAGCCTTCTTGCGTGATCTGGGCGCTGGCGAAATCATTGATCGGCCCGAATTGTCCGAAGCTGAGGCGCGTCCTCTGGAACGGGAACGTTGGACCGGTTGCGTCGATACGGTGGCCGGCAAGACCCTCTCGACGGTTCTGGCACAGATGAAATATGGCGGCTCGGTTGCCGCCTGTGGTTTGGCCGGGGGGAACAACCTCGAAACGACCGTGCTCCCCTTCCTGCTCCGGGGGGTGAACATTCTCGGGATTGATTCCGTGATGCAGCCCGCTGAAAACCGAACGCGTATCTGGCAGCGTATCGCCGATGATTTGCCCCTCGACAAACTGGATGGTCTAACAAGTGTCGCGCCACTCGACGATGTGCCGGACCTCGCGAAATCGATCCTGAAGGGCCAGGTACGTGGCCGCACGGTGATCGACGTCAACGCCTGAGCGCGGCGGTCAGGTCAACGCTCTCTTAACCTCGCGATGCTAATGATGTGCACTGGCCGGGGTGTGAGAGATGCGTGGATATTCTAGATTGAGCAGAGGATTGATGCTTGTCGTGCTTGCGACCGGTCTGGGAGCATGTGCGAAGCCGTTTTCCGACGATGCGCCCACCTTCGATGACATTCTCTCGGCCGGTTGGCTGGAAGACGAAGATCCGGTTCTGATTGTGCCGTTCTAGTGCTATGAGACGATCGACGCGCCGGATTGCCATGCCAATCCCATTCCCGGCGAAGGCGGACGCCTTCGCGGGTATGAAGGGCCGGCCCCTGTGCTGAAGGTCGAGCCCTAAGATCGGTTCAGCCGACTCGAAATACTCCTGAATATATGACTCCGTTTGTGACCATCGGGGCCGGACAACCCGGTCAGGAAGAACGCGAGGTACGCCATGCCATTTCGCTGGATTGGGAGTTATGTGATTGTAGTGGTGGTCATCGTGACCCTGCCGCCTGTGTCACAAGCTCAAACGCAGGCGCCGGCCGGATACGCCGAAACACTTCGCTGGTATCACGCCCGCGCCGAGGCTGGGGATGCGCGGGTGCAGTTTCTGCTTGCGATCAAGTATGAAACCGGAACAGATGTGCCACAGGACAGGGTGCGGGCGCATGAGCTTTACCAGCAGGCGGCTGGCCAGGGGCTGGCGGATGCGCAGTTCAAACTCGCCACGTTGCTGGCACTGAATTCCGATGCTGCGGCGAACATCGAAATTGTCCGGAAATGGTATACGGCTGCTGCTTTGCAGGGGTATGGTCCCGCACAATACAATCTCGGTCTGATGTTGCTTCGCGCAGCGCGTGATTCGGATGGCATAGCCGAAGCCATTTCCTGGGTGATGCGCGCAGAGGCTGCGGATGTTGCGCCGGCCGCCAGATTGCTTGCGCAGATCAATGAAGCCTATCCGGAACCGATCGTTGCTGATGCGCGGATGCTGTCCGATCTTGCGATCGGGGACCTAAAGAAAACGCCATCGCAGTAACTCTTGAGGCGCAAGGTCGTTGGCAAATGAGAAAGCGCGGTCGGGAGCGTCCGACAACGCTTGCAAATGCAGGTACGGTCTGGCTTTCAACCGTGGGTCTCGTTAGGCTGCACTCCTCTTAGAAACAGCATCAATCCGGGGTAAATTCACATGGCTAAGGTCACACTCGAACAGGCAAACACCATCATTTCAGCCGGTCAGGCGAAGGGACGCGAGATGGGTATTGGCCCGCTGACAATCGTCGTTCTCGACGATGGCGGTCACCTTGTGTCCATGCAGCGCGAAGACAAGAGCGGCATTCTGCGGTTTGAAATTGCCTTCGGCAAAGCATGGGGCGGGCTCGCGATCGGCCGTTCTTCACGGGCCAATGAAGCAGATATCCTGACTCGTGAGCACTTCGGCGTGGCGCTTGCTGCCGCGTCTAACGGACGCATTATTCCTGTTGCCGGCGGCGTACTGATCCTCGATGACGAAGGTCTGGTCGCGGGCGCCGTGGGTGTAACGGGTGATTCATCCGACAATGACGAAGCCTGTGCCGTTGCGGGTATTGAAGCGGCAGGTCTGACCCCGAAAGTCTGATGCTTTGCTGGTTGCGTGCCTATCGGGTGACGCGACCGGCCAGCAGCACAGCAAAAACAAAAACCAATAGCGCTGCGACTGTCGTACCCGTCTGGGCGATACTCATGGGAAGCGAAGATGTGTTTATCAGACCGGCCACGAGCAGGGAGAGTACGCAGGCCCATCCCTGGTGGAAAAAGCCACTCATGGCGGAGGCGGCACCGGCGAAGGACGGTGTGACGGTGCTCAACGCCTGTGCGTAGCAATTGGCAAATACAAGCCCTGTGCCGAAGTTTGAGATGAACACCGATGCTACGATAAGGGGCGGTGTTGCCAATCCGGTGATAGCAAGAAAGGCCTGCATCAATCCGCCAGCCACACCGAAGATGCAGCCCGCGAGAATAATCATGTCCAGTGATACTCGGTTTGTCAGTCGTCCCGAGACGAAGCTGGCAAGGATGAAGCCGGTCGGAATCACCATCACGTAGAGGCCGAAGAGCTGGGGGGTAACCCCCATGACGGTGATCAGAACAATCGGTGACGCGGTGATGAATACCTGAAACGTGCCGCTTTCGAACGCGATCGCCAGACTATAGCCTACGAATTTCCGATGCCGGAGCAGCGTGAGATAGCCCATGATCAATGCGCCGGGACCCAGCGGTCGCCGCGTGTCCAACGGAAGTGTTTCTGAAAGAATACGGAAGGCAAAAAACAGAACGAGAGCGCTCATGATGGCGGTGGCATAGAAGCTCGATCGCCAGTCGAAAAACCCCAACAAAATCCCACCAAAAAATGGTGCTATGGCCGGACCCACACCCAGAGCCATGGCGAGATAGGACATCGCGCGGGCTGCGCTTTTCCCTTTACTCGTATCGCGGATGATCGCGCGGCCCACCACGATCGTGGTGCAAGCCCCGGCCGCCTGAACAAAGCGTGCAGCGAGCAGCTGCCACAGATCCGTCGACAGGGCGCAGGCGAGGCTGGCGAAGAAGAACAATGCGAGGCCAAACAGAATGACCGGTCGTCGCCCGAAGGCATCGGAAAGCGGCCCGGCGACTAGTTGCATGAAGGCAAAGGCCACGAGATAGACCGGGATCATCAGCTGAACCAGTCCCAGGCTCACATCGAATTCGGTCGCGATGTCTGGTACGGCGGGCAGATAGATGGTGAGAGCTAGTTGACTCGCAAACATCATGGCGAAAAGGGTCGCAATTGTGCGCCAGCCGGCACCCATGGTGGCTAGTATAATCCGGCAAGGCGCGCGCGACCCCGCAAAAGGGCCAGCAAGGTATTGATGGTGGGGGTGGAAACTCTCACAATTTCCCCCAGCCCTACGACGATCGTCACTAGGGCATCAATCTCCATGGGGCGTCCGAGTTCGAGATCCTGAAGGATTGAGGGTTTGAACTCGCCGAGTTCCGCCCCAAGATCAATTCCTGCTTCCACACCCATCGACATTGGCAAACTTAGTGCGTCTCCCACATCCATAGCTTCCTGCATCATGGTGACTGCGATGGCCGACACATCACATTCTGCTTTTGATAGGCGCGCCGCAAGAAGACCGCCAATAGCGCCCGCGCCGACGATACAGACCTTCATACGTTGGGGGTCCGACTAGCTGAACAGTGCATCATCAATCCAAGCGGCGTGCGCAAACATATCGGCGTCGCGGTTGTGAAAACCGATTAGTTGTAGGCCAAGTGGCATGCCATCGGCTTCCAGAGCCGGAATGGTGATTGACGGTGCGCCCATGCAGGAGGCCGGGGAACACATGACCGGGTGACCGATATTCTCGAGCCCAACCGGCGCTACTTCAGGGGCCGTTAGTCCGATGACCCCATCCACCCGCGCCGACAGGGCCTGATAGCGGGCGCGAAAGCCATCTTTCCAGTCTAGCGCCGTGTGGTATTCATCAAGCGTGATCTGACGGGCGCGTTTGAACAGGTTTTCGATCCGAGTATGAAACTCCCCGCCCGCTTTCTCATATTCAAAGAACGGCCAGCGCATTTCGAACGCGGCGATTTCCGCAATACACCAGTCAGATCGAGCAAAGTCCTCCTCAATGCTTGCGAAGGCCGACACATCGTACGGCTCGATGATCTCGACACCCGCATCGGACAAATTGCTAAGTACGGACTCGAATGCTACCCGGACGGCGGTATCGGCCATTTCCCAGCCGGATGTATACATTCGCATTAGCCGTTTAGGTTTCCGGGCTGCGGGGGCTTCTTTAGGCCCGGTTAGTCCGCGTGACCCGGGTACTGGGCCGGCTTCATGAGCAAGGAAGCGCAGCAGATGCCAGGCATCGTCCAACGCATGTGCATGTACGCCAACATTTTCTCCGGAGGGAGAAAACGGATGAATGCCGTCTTGTCGGATGGCGCCATAAGTCGGTTTCACGCCCACATGGCCGCAATAGCTGGCTGGTCGCATCACCGAGGACATCAATTGTGTACCAATTGCCACTGGCAGCATGCCGGCACCCACAGCGGCCGCTGATCCGCTGGATGAGGTCCCGGGCGTACGTTGCGTATCATAGGGGTTGCGGGCCGGTGTTATGGCGCCATAGGCGAACTCGGTGGTCGCGGTCTTGCCTACTATGATCGCTCCACCCCGATCCAAGGCTGCAGCAATCGCGGAGTCGCGTTCGGCCTGCCAACCTGCGAAAATGGGGCTACCGGCCTGAGTTGGCAGCGTTGCCGTCTGGATAATATCCTTTAGGCCCAGCGGAAGGCCGTCTATGGGTGAAGACGGGTTGCCATTCTGGTATCTGCTGCCTGACGCGTTCGCCGCGTGACGTGCGGCGTCAAGGTCGAGCGTCACAAAGGCATGAAGCAGGTTTTCCTGTCGTTCGATTTGATCGAGAAAGCGTTCCAGGTAATCCCGTGGTGTATCCGTCCCATTCCCAAATGAATTTACACTTTGTCGAAAAGACGCGGTGTGGCTCGGCCCGCATCCATATGACGGACGCCGAGCATCGGGGGGAGGCAGATTCAAAGGATTTCCAAAACCGATTCTGGCGGCCGACCAATTCGCGCTTTGCTGGCTGTGACCACGATAGGACGTTCCATCAAGATTGGATTTTTCACTATGGCTTCGATAATCGCGTCTTCGGAAAGGGACATATCGTCAAGCCCGAGTTCGGTGTATATCGATTCGCTTTTGCGCAGCAGATCGCGTGCGGGGATCGCGAGCAGATCGAGGATTTGCCGCAATTCGATATCATCCACCGGTTCTTTTAAATACTCTATAACCGAAACATCAATCCCGCGTTTCTCGAGCAGGGCAAGCGTTGCGCGGGATTTGCTGCAACGCGGGTTATGATAAATGTCGATACTTTGTTCTTCTTCGTCCATGTTCTAGTTCCGGCTGGCTGTCGTCTGTACCTATTTTTCGTAGGCTCGGACGTGGTTGTATTCGTATACGTCCTAAAATCTATTGTTAATCATTTTAGTGATAGTTTAATCATAATTCGTAGGAGTTTCCCGCTTTGTCGGAGCGGGACCGGATTTTCTCTTTAAAAGTTCTATTTTTATGTCCGGTAAATTGCCGACCGATTTTAGTATTGTGGTAGGGGATAGCAACGATCATATGCGTTTCCTGTTGCACATGATCCTCAACGCCCTTGGAACCCGAAATGCACTTACAGTTGAAAATAGGATAATGACTCCTGATCGGCGCCTAGTGAACTCGCGTGACAAGATCCTTTCAGACACGATCATGATGCCGACCGGCGGACTTCAGTTCTCGTGGATGTTGTGTGACTAACGGATACATCCCGCGACTTGTATCCAGATGTTAATGTTCACTGAGTTCATGGAGAGTAACCATTTTGAGATCGTGCTCAATGCAAAGATTACCAAATCTTTAGCTGGAGCCTTCCAAGGAAAATGGGGTTGAAGCACGACTATAAAGCGTGGTTAGAAACTCGCGTGGGTTTATTTAGACAGACAGTTTTTCCAGCCATGGCGCATCAAGTCTACGCGGTGTGTCAACCGATCTCCTGAACTTATTATTTGATTAGAGAGAATCTCAACGAGTTAAGCAAAACATGTCGAAGATTAGATTGTCAGAATACAGTACAATCATATTGCTCACCATGCATCCAAGAAACAGCTAGCCCAATACGCTTAGAGATCTTGGCGGTTGTGCGCCTCCGCGGATGAATGAGATCCAATCTCTCTGTTAGGTTTTCCGCCCTTTATGTTCACCCCGCTTGGATTCCAAGTGCAGATTGGAGCATTCTCGGCCCATACGGTTTTGTATGTTCCTGGTACAAAATATTCGATAAATGCGAGTTCGTTATCGCTATCATTAATAATGAAGTGTCGTTCGTTATCATAAATATAAATTGTATCCCCAGCTTGCACTCTATGCGGTTCCTCGTTGAGATGAAAAACTGCGGACCCACGCAATATAACTTGAAAATGTTCTGCGCCTTCATGGTGGTGGTTCGCGGCTTCAGTTCCTGGGGGGTATATGATCATCTCCCCTTTGGCAGCTTTGGTCCCCGAAAGTTGAGGAGTAAGCATATATATACGCTTTCTTGCATCGAACTCCGAATTTAGTAGTGGTTCTTCGGTCCAGTTTGTACATCGAAAGGTGAGGCCATCGGGGTCCCAATCCTTATCAAAACGCTCAGCACTTTTAATTTCGGAGCGAAAGATAATCGCTCCTTTTTTGCTTGTAACTTCAGCAGAAATTCCGGGGGGAAGGAGTATAAAGTGATCAGGAGTTAAAACCTTAGTTCCCTGATCCGTGACAATCTCAGCTTCGCCTATGAGAATATGTGCCCACGAAAGGTCGGTATCAGCGACGCTGAAATCGACCTTTCCGCCGGCAGGTATATGCCACCGAGCAGTCTCAACATGATCTGATCCCACACGATCAGATGTTATAAGTCTCTGAATACTGATGCCGTTTTGAAGACTCTCTAGCGGAATATCTTTTTCGTTAAAAATAACAGCCATGGTTATTCCTTCCTGAAATATTCCGAATTAGTCATTATTAGCCGGCGCTACTGCAATAATATCTATTTCAATTCGTGATCCTGGCGCGCTGAGGTTGTTAACGCACAGCATCGTACTTGCTGGTTTCCAATCGCCAAAATACTCACCGACAACTTCGTGCATTGCATCTGCTTCGCGTATGTCTGTGAGGAATTTTGTTATTTTCACTACATTACGCCAAGTTAAATTACATTTATCGAGGGACAGCTTGATGTCGTCCATAGCGCGACGAGTCTGTATTCGAATGTCATCAGGGAGGACGTGTTCCGCATGAATATGTGGGTGAGAGTGATAAAGTGGGAGCGCTGTTGACCCAGAGACAAATAATATATCTGCACCACCTTGAACCCTTATTGATGGTGAGTATGGTAGTTTGTCAGCTTGAGTAGGATCAGGGTGTATGGGTTCAATTTTCATTATTTTTTCTTTGTTCAGTTTAACGAGTAGAGTTTATGGGGACAAATACCGTCTCCCTAGTTTTGCTTTCAGCCTATTAAAAGCAGTCCCTCCCCATTTGACGTTTAAAGTCGAATGGGGAGGGATGTTTAACCCAATTGATAGCTAGCTCATTCCAGCAGTTTTTGGAAGCCACATTACAACATCGGGGAATACGCAGATAACAGCAACAAGTAGTAATGTTACAATGAAGTAAGGGGCCACTCCTTTAAAGATTTTTGGAAGAGGTACGTCAGGAGCCATTTTGGCCATAACGTAGACATTTATTCCGACTGGTGGAGTTATAAGAGCTAATTCAGACATGATCACCGAATAAATTCCATACCAAACCGGATTATATCCAAGTCCTAAAATGATTGGAAATGTAAACGGGATTGTCAAAATAAGCATTCCCCAGACATCAAGCACCATCCCAAGAAGAATAAATATTAAGCTCAATCCGAGCATAACTGTTAAAGCGCTAAAATCTTGAATTTCCATCCACTCTATTAAGCCCTGAGTCAATCCTGTCATCACAACGAATTTACCCATCATGTGACCGCCGCAGATAATCACAAATATCATACCGGAGGTTTGCATGGATTTAAGAAAGCACGTTTGAAGGGTAGACCAGCTTAGCCTTTTCATTGCTAAAGCTATTACAAGAAGGCAGAAAACACCGACACCCGCGGCTTCTGTGGGCGTAAATGCTCCACTATAGATGCCGCCGATCACGACTAGAAATGTCAAAAATATAGGTGCCATTTTCGATAGAGATGAGAACTTTTCCCTACATGTAAATTTCTCACCGATAGGCCCTAATTCGGGTTTTATTTTACAAATGATCGCAATGGTTAAAGCATACCCAACGGTCATTAATATTCCCGGGATAATACCCGCAATAAAGAGGGCCCCGATCGATGTTTCTGTTAAAATTCCATATCCGATAAGAATAATGCTCGGAGGGATAAGAATACCCAATGTGCCTGCGGCGCTAATGCAGCCCGTGGCTAGTGCATCATCATATTTATACTTTCGCATTGCCGGTATACACATTGGGCCCATTGTAGCAACGGCGGTTACACTTCCGCCTGAAACGGCACCAAAACCTGCGCAAGCAACAACCGAAGATATTGCTAGTCCACCTGGTAGACGTCCGAGCCATCGGTATACGCATTCGTAAAGATCGTAGGCGATGTTGGTCCGCTGAACCAGCTGACCCATCATAAAATACAGCGGCACAGCAACCATAACAAAGTTTGCACCAACGTCGGTGAATGTTACGGCAATTTGAGTTTCCGCATGAGTAGGTCCCCCTACGACGAACAGCCCGACAGCTGCTGTGACGAGCATTGCGAATGCGATAGGGACACCAAGGACAATAAGCCCGAGCATGCCTGCAAAACCAAGTATTCCTATTAGGCTGGGGTCCATTAGATCAATCCTCGAAAATGTTACTTTCGACGTGCGTGAACGCGTCGGTTTTTATAAACACAGCCAGAATTCGGAGTGCGTAATAAGCAAGCAGGATCACGCTGATTACAAACATTGTCCCGGTCCATGCCCAGTACGGAAGGGACAGATATTCTGTAACGCGGCCAAGCTCATAGTCAAACCAGAATTCTTCCCAACCGTGGCGGGCTAAGAGGAAATATATAAAGATTCCAGATGCACAGTAAAACAGCGATAAAAGTTTTTGTGAATACGGACTCACAGCACCGATCAGAAGTTCCATCCGAACGTGTCCGTGGGTTCTTGTGCATTCAGGAATAGCAAATAAGAACACAAGCAAGAGTCCCCATTCGGTAAACTCTAAGCCCCAAATAAATGGGCTATTGAATATATACCGAAGCCCAACATCTAGAATAACTACGATAGAGATAAGCGGTAAAATAATTAAACCGCCGATTCTATCTAAAAACCCAGTTAATCTAGTTAAGTTTTTTTCTATCGCTTCCATAGTTTTTCCCTATTTGGCCGGCCAGATCGTTGTCTGGCCGGCCATATTAAAAGGATCATTTCTGAAGGATACGTTTAATACATTCCCTGCGCGGGATTGCTTGCCGTTTCGTCCATAATGTCGTTTGCTGACATAGCGGCATATTTTGCAGCA
>Ga0055584_100001565_pt1 | contig 22435 bp, 21 predicted proteins | sample OSDHelmetaG_FD_58716 | JGI IMG/M metagenome (GOLD analysis project Ga0055584, IMG submission 58716) | Pelagic marine sediment microbial communities from the LTER site Helgoland, North Sea, for post-phytoplankton bloom and carbon turnover... | ecosystem: Environmental > Aquatic > Marine >...
ACCGTGTTTTATGCCCAAGGCGGCGGGCAGACCGGCGACCGCGGCACGCTGACACTAGAAGACGGCACGGCATTGGAAGTGACCAACGCCGTAAAGGGTGACGCGCCGGGCAGTATTGTTCACTTACTGGCAGAGGGCACGACACCCCCCGCGGTCGGGGCCAAAGTGTCGGCAGCCATCGATTGGGACCGTCGGCACAAGCTGATGCGGATGCACACGTGTATGCATTTGCTATCCGCGATCCTCCCCTACCCCGTCACCGGCGGATCGGTGGGGGACACCAAAGGCCGTCTCGATTTCGACATTCCAGAAGCGACATTGGACAAAGAAGAGATTGTCTCGAGCCTTGCGGCGTTAATCGAAGCCGATCATCCGGTGAGCGAAGAATGGATCACCGATGCCGAGTTGGATGCGCAGCCTGACCTCGTCAAGACCATGGCGGTGAAGCCGCCGCGCGGCGCGGGCAAAGTGCGATTGCTGCGGATCGGCGACAATGTCGACCTGCAACCCTGCGGCGGTACGCACGTGAAGAGCACTGCTGAAATCGGCGCCATCGAGGTCGGCAAGATCGAGAAGAAAGGCCGCCAGAACCGCCGTGTGAACCTGCGCTTCGCTTAACGACACGGTTCACGCCGACCACCCGCAACAAAGGACCCTGTGATGCCTTACGCCAATCCCGATGCGCTTGTCGAAACAGACTGGCTTGCCGACAACCTCGACACCGTGAAGGTCTTAGACGGTTCTTGGTATTTGCCGGCGCAGAAACGCGACCCCGTCGCGGAGTATCACGCGGGACACATCCCGGGGGCACAGTTTTTTCATATCGATGTGATCGCCGACCCCAACTCCGACCTACCACACATGTTGCCAAGTGCCGCAGACTTCGCCAAAGCGGTGGGCGCAATGGGCATTACCAATAGCGACCGTGTCGTGGTGTATGACGGCATCGGACTGCAAAGCGCCGCCCGGGTGTGGTGGGAGTTTCGGGCGTTCGGGCATGACAATGTCGCGTTACTGAATGGCGGCTTGCCGAAGTGGTCGGCCGAAGGCCGGGCGCTTGAAAGTGCTGCCCCCTCCCCCACACCAGTGACATTTTCGGCAACGCTCAATTCGGCGCTGGTGCGGAGCGTTGAGCAACTCATGGCCAACACCGAAAGCCGCGCCGAACAGGTCCTCGATGTTCGGCCCAAGGGGCGCTTTGATGGAACCGATGCAGAACCCCGCCCAGGCTTACGCTCGGGCCACATTCCCGGTGCCAAACACCTCGTCTACACCGACATCTTGAATGAGGATCGCACCCTGAAAGACGCCGATGCCCTTCGCGCCGCGCTCGACGGCTCGGGTATCGACTTTGGTGGGCCGATCGTGACCAGCTGCGGGTCGGGCATCACCGCGTCGGCGATGGCGTTGGGCCTGCACCTTGTGGGACACGATAATTGGGCGGTCTACGACGGCTCGTGGACCGAATGGGGTGGCCGCACGGATACGCCCATCGAGACCTAAGCACGCCCATGACGGGGATTGACCTTTACGGTCTTGCCGCCGTCAGCGGCATGTTGCTGTTTTACGCCCTGGAATCCCGGCATGTCGGATTCGTCCTGGCGTTCGCCGGTGCCTGTGGCGCCGCGTCGATCTACGGCTTTCTGATCGGGGCTTGGCCCTTTGGCCTGGTGGAAGCGATCTGGGCGCTGGTGGCGCTCAACCGGTGGCGTAAGCGGCGCGTCTAACGTGGCGCGCTGGCGCGGCTCCACCCCCAATGGTATGAGTGCCGCATCATGAAAGAAGACACAAAAATCGTCCGCGCCGGACGTCATCCGGCGCAACACGGGGGCGCGGTCAACACGCCCGTCTATCACGTCTCGACCGTCCTGGTGGACACGCTCGAAGAGCTTGAGGGTCTGAGCAAGCGCAAGCCGCCGCAAATGGCCTATGGCCGACGCGGCACGCCGACGGTCTATGCCTTCGAAGAAGCTGTTACCGAGCTTGAAGGTGGTGCGGGGTGCGTAAGCTTCCCATCCGGTCTTGGGGCAATCGCCGGCGCGTTGCTTACCTACGCCGAAACCGGCGCCCATTTTCTGGTCTCCGATAGTGCCTACGGGCCGACGCGTCGATTGTGCGACACTTTGCTGACTCGGCTTGGCGTAACCACCGAGTATTACGACCCGCTGATCGGCGGCGATATCGCCAAGCTGATGAAGGACAACACCAAAGTGGTGTTCACCGAATCACCGGGCTCGCTCACGTTCGAAGTGCAAGACATTCCGGCCATCGCGGCTGCCGCGCACGCGGGCGGCGCCAAGGTGCTCATGGACAATACTTGGGCCTCACCAATCTTCTTTAAGCCGTTCGAGCATGGCGTCGATCTGTCGATCCAGGCCGCGACCAAATATATCGTCGGACATTCCGATGCAATGCTGGGCACGGTGACGGCGAACGATGCATCGTTGCAGGAACTTCAAGACACGTCCTATGGATTGGGATACGCCGCCGGCCCCGACGATCTCTATCTCGGCACCCGGGGCATTCGCACGATTGGCGTGCGCCTGCGCCAGCATATGGAATCCGGTCTCACGATCGCGCGTTGGCTGCAAGAACGGCCTGAGGTTGTGCGTGTGATTCACCCAGCGCTGCCGGACGACCCTGGACACGCATTGTGGAAGCGCGACTTCAGGGGTGCCTGCGGGCTCTTTGCCTTCGTTATCAAGAGCACACCGCGCCCGGCGCTGGAGGCGATGGTCAATCACTTCGAGCATTTCGGGATGGGCGCCTCATGGGGTGGCTACGAAAGTTTGTGTATGCCCACCTCGCCCGAAAAAATTCGCACCGCGACGACCTTTGAGCCCGGCGGCCAATGCATGCGGATTCATGTTGGCCTGGAAGATGTCGATGACCTGATTGCCGACCTCTCGGCCGCTTTCGATCGGCTGAACGCCGCCGCCTAAGGCCCCTCCTCACCGGCCAATTCGGCGAACATGCTATAGTTCATCAACCTCTGATTTGGTGGATCTATGGCGCGTTTCGTATCGATCAGCTTCCTATTGGCCGTTGTCACCGCGATGGCTGCGACAACCTTCCTGCCCGCGCGCGCCGCCGAACTGACGATCGACATTCTACCGCACGCCGCGCTCGACACCGTTGAGGACGTTGTCGTCGTTATTCGCGGTGGCGCGCCCGGTGAAGAGGTGACGCTCGAAACGAAAGCCGTCGACCGGCTTGGCGATACATGGACTGCCCGCAATACCTATGTATTCGATCCCAATGGCACGGTCGATATTGCGCGACAAATTCCGTTCGAGGGGACCTACGACGCGGTTGACCCCCGCGGGCCCTTCTGGTCGATGGCCAGAGACCGGGAGCGCTTAGCGCCCTGGGGTTTTGGTCGCCATGCCAAACAGTTGCCTCAATTCTTCATCCCCACACGCGGCGCACATCGTGTTTCGTTGACCGCCAAATCGGGCCGCAACGAAGCAGACGCGGTTGTCGCGTTTTCCACATGGAATAGCGATGTCGTGCGGCGGACGGTGAGCGATCCACTCATCATCGGCACGTTCTACGAACCGGATACGCCTTCGCCTTGGCCGGTTGTGATTGTGTTGGGTGGTCAGTCCTTCGGCTATCGCAGCGCGCAGTTCAATGCCGCGCGTTTGGCGTCCGCGGGGTACGGCGCCTTAGCACTGGCCTACGCTGGCGTTGACGGCACGCCCCGCCACCTCACGGGGATACCGCTGGAGTATTTTGACGACGCACTGTCATGGGTCCGCGCGCAGATCAATGTTGACGCCCGGCATATCGCCATCATGGGGGTCGGGTTTGACTCAGGTCTCGCACTCTTGCTCGCGGCGCAGAACCCCAATACCTATCGCGCCGTCATCGCCGGGAACCCCCACGCCGTGACTTTCCCCGCACTGGGTCAGAGGGGGTCTCCATTGACGCGCAATCGTGCTCTCATTGCGCATGCGCCGCTGGCACACTGGGACGACGACTACGCCAAGACGGGGCACCCCCTCTACATCTACGAGAAAAGCCTCATTCTTTTTGAAGATGCGGTGACAGCGGCACGAATCCCGGTTGAACAAACGAAGAGCGCCATCCTTCTTGTTTCAGGCAGCAGCGACCTTATTCAACCGTCGGAACGCATGGGCCGAATGATTGTCGAGTCGATGGTCGATGCGGGTCTTGGCGACCAGGTGCGCCATGTTGTTTTTCCCGACGCTGGGGCGATGTTGTCGGGGGATGGCGTTCTGCCGACCGGACCTGGTGTCCCCCGCTTCGGTGGCAGCGCACAAGGCATTGCCACGGCGCAGTTCTACGGGTGGCGCGAGGTTCTGAGCTTTCTTGAAGTCCACTTGCGCTAGCGCAGAACAGCCGACCGCGCGGCTTAGCAGCGAGAACGCTTGGCCCGACCCCATGACACGACGTATCGTCCACGGCACCTAATGAATCATCGAGTGACATCATGACCGACACAGCCGTTGAACAATTGCTTGCCGAAACGAATTTCGACTCGAACGGCCTCGTGCCGGCAATTGCTCAGCAGCATGACACCGGCGAGGTGTTGATGATGGCATGGATGAATGCAGACGCCGTTCGCGAAACAATCGTGTCGGGGCGCGTGTGCTATTGGTCGCGCTCGCGGGGTGCCTTGTGGAAAAAAGGCGAGACCTCCGGGCAAATTCAGGCGCTAAAGGAACTTCGCCTCGATTGCGACGGCGACACCGTTTTGGTGTTGGTCGATCAGACCGGCGTGGCGTGCCACACGGGTCGCCGCAATTGTTTCTATCGAGCGATCCGCGGCGGCGCTTTTATCGAGATCGCCGATGTCGAGACCGACCCGAAGACACTTTACGGCCAAGACACCTGACAGACCGTGTTCTGTGGTTCGCTACTGGTGAGGGCCGAGAACGACCGTTAGACTGAGGCAGAATCCTGGGGAGGACCACTGAGATGATTCCGAAAGACCACCGCGAATTTTACGAACTCGACATGGCGACAGGTTGGGAAACGCCCGAGGGATACCCGGAAGGAATCAAGCAGAAGATCCTATCCGGCTCATTGGATGAGAAAAACAAGACCGGCAGCCGCACGCGCGTGCTGACCATTGCGCCCGGCACCTACACCATCGAGCCGTTTGAACATGAGTACTGGGAAGAAGTGTTTCTTTTCCAGGGCGACTTGCGTGTTGGCAATGACGCCGAGGGTAAGGGTGGCGAAACCTTCAAGGCCCTGACCTATGCCGTTCGTCCGCCCGGATCGCCGCATGGTCCCGTGGCAAGCGATAACGGCTGCACGGTGTTTGAAATTCACTATTTCGATCCGGACGACCGCCCGGCCTAACCCCTACCTGCACCCCTAAACGGAGAAGACCATGAACGGACCCGCCGATCGCATGATGACGCCGATGGATGTGCTCTATCGCGCCAACAAAGATATTCCCGAAGAAGAGATCCACGCCGTCGAGGGCGCCGTCGAACAAGGTGAACTCAGCCTCAAAGTGTTGATGGTCACCGAGAATATGGTGGTGCTGCGCGCGTGGCGTGGAAAGGGCCTCATCGACCCCATTCACCAGCATGACGACCACGAATCCGTGGCGACGCTGGTGTCGGGCAAGCTAAAAATGAAAATCGGCGACGAGGAATTCATCGCCGGTCCGGGCGACGTCTGGCGCCACCCACCGGGCGTCCCACATTTCTCCGAAGCGCTGGAGGAATGTGTCCAAATCGAGATTAAATCTCCCGCCCGCAAAACCTGGACTTAGCCGAAAAACCGGGCGGTCGCCTTGGGCGGCCTCTCGGTTATGCCAAGCGTTATATATGGCGGTATATTACGCTTGATGATGCGTTCTCTTTGCCAGAGCCTTGCTGCAATCGTCGTCGCGCTTTCCGGTGCGACGGCGGGTGCGGCCCAATCTGAGACGGTCTTGGTCTTTGCGGCGGCGAGCGCAGCGCCGGCTATCCGCGCCATTGCCGATCCGTTCACCGCGCGCACGGGCATATCGGTAACGGTTTCGGGCGCAGCGACCTCGACGTTAGCCCAGCAGATCGTTCGCGGCGCGCCGGCCCAGCTTGTTCTCACCGCGCATCCCCGGTGGATGACACACCTGAGCGATAGCCGCGCCATCGACGCCACACGGCGAACGACGCTGCTTGGCAATGAATTGGTTCTGATCGCACCGTTGGACGGCGCGACGACACTGGAACCGTCATTTGGGTTTGCCCTAGAAGCTGCATTGGGACGCGATGGGCGGCTGGCAATCGGCGACCCCACTCATGTGCCGGCAGGAATCTATGCCCGACAAGCCCTCACCACCCTAGGGGTTTGGGCCAGCGTGGCGGATCGTCTTGCACCGGCCGGTAATGTCGTTGCGGCCGTAACGTTCGTCGCCCGGGGCGAAAGCCCGCTGGGTATCGCCTACCGAACCGATGCGGCACTCAGTGACGGAGTTAGAGTTGTCGGTTTGTTTCCGGCGAGCAGTCATGATCCTGTGCGTTACGACCTTGCACCGGTTAGCGCCAATATGACGCCTGCCGCCGATGCCTTTCTCAACCACCTCAGATCCGATGCCGCACGAACGGTTTTCGAGCGGTACGGTTTCCGCGTGATGGCGGCGTCCTAGCGTGCTATCGCCACTCGAAATCGAAATCATCACCCTCTCCCTGCGGGTTTCATTTTGGGCGGTGCTGATCGGGTTGCCGCTCGCGATTGGGGCGGCGTGGTTGCTCGCACGCACAACCTTCCCAGGCAAAGTACTGGTCGACGGCATCTTGCACCTCCCGCTGGTCGTGCCACCGGTGATCGTCGGCTACGCCCTCCTCGTGCTGTTCGGCCGGCAAGGCGCGATCGGGTCCATCCTCTACGATGCCTTCGGCGTGTCGTTCGCGTTCAATTGGAAGGGGGCCGCGCTCGCTTCAGGTGTGATGGCGTTCCCTTTGATGGTCCGAGCCGTTCGTCTTTCTATTGAAGCGATCGACCAACGCCTTGAGACCGCAGCGCGAACGCTTGGCGCCAACCGCGTGCGGGTCTTCGCGACCATCACCCTCCCCCTCGCCCTACCCGGCGTCTTGTCCGGTGCGGTTCTAGCCTTTGCCCGTTCGCTCGGTGAATTCGGCGCGACTATTACCTTCGTCTCAAACATTCCCGGTGAAACACGGACCCTCCCCCTTGCCATCTTCAACTTGACCCAGGTTCCAGGATCGGAGGCTGCAATCGGTCGACTGGTCCTCATTTCAATCGCGATCGCGCTCGCCGCATTGATCCTGTCTGAAGTCTTGAGCCGCCGGATCGGCGCAAGGATCCGGGGCACCCCCACATGATCAGCGTTGCGATCCAAAAGAGACACGGAGCCTTTGCGCTGAACGCCCGGTTCGAGGCGGGCTTGGGCGTCACCGCGCTTTTTGGTGTATCGGGCGCCGGTAAGACCTCAATCGTCAACGCCATTGCCGGGCTCGATCAACCGGACACCGGGCGCATTGCCATCGGCAACACGACACTCTTCGATTCCGAACAGCGCATCTTCTTGCCACCTGAGCGGCGCGGCATTGGCTATGTCTTTCAGGAAGACCGTCTGTTTCCCCACCTGACCGTAAAGGGGAACCTGCGGTATGGCCGTAGACGACCAAACGATCATGGCAAAGGGCTTGATCTGGAAAGGGTCGTCACGCTTCTCGGCCTTGAGACCCTGCTGGACCGGCTACCGCACCGCTTGTCAGGCGGTGAAAAACAACGGGTTGCGATTGGGCGCGCGGTATTGTCGCGACCGCAACTGCTCCTGATGGATGAGCCGCTGGCCAATCTCGACGCGTTGCGACGCGATGAAATCTTGCCCTTTCTCGAAAGGATGTGCCGCGACCTCGCGGTGCCGATCATCTACGTCAGTCACGCGATCGACGAAATCACGCGTCTTGCTGACACGTTGGTCGTCCTGGACGCCGGTAAAACAATTGCAGCGGGTCCGGTGGCCGAGGTCACGGCACGACTCGATCTCGCGCCTCTCGTCGACCGGCGTGACGCCGGCACGGTTTTGGACGGCCAAATCGAGGATCATGATGGACCACACCAGTTGACGACGGTTTCGTTCGAGGGTGGTCGCTTGGTCATTCCCGCCATCGGTGGTGCGATCGGCGAGCGCTTGCGACTTCGGATTCAGGCCCGCGATGTCGCGATTGCGACGGTGCCGCCTAACAACATCAGCACGCTAAATTGTCTGCCAGGGGTTATCGCCGCCGTGGGCGCGCCGCGCCACGCCCATCAAGATGTTCAGATTGATGTCGGGGTACCGATCTTGGCGCGGGTAACGCGGCGATCAGTGACGGACCTTGGCCTGAGACCTGGCCGTGATATCACGGCGTTGATCAAATCTGTTGCGGTGGAACGGACCGTAGCGCCGGGCAGCTAGGAGCCGGCCGGGACGCAGTCGCGGTCACCAAGCGTCTCGGTGCACGTGACCGTCGGCGGTGTGGGCTCCGGGGGCGGTGGGGGCACTTCGAAAAACTTGCCGATTTCGCCCGGTTGCGCACACCAGAATGCGCGCTCTGGCGGCGCACCAAATTCCGAGCCGCAAGAGAAAGATGTGCCGCAACCCGTTAGGGCAAGCAGGAAGCCAAGATAAAAAACACGCGGCGCGCGTAAGCGCATGAACTGCTCCACTGAGCCAAGGACGATGCGGAACAGGGTAGCCCGTCGTGGTTAAGACCGGGTTAAGCCCTCATACAGCACGTGTTCCTATGCGTGATCATCGCCATCATAGGCCTGGAGCCCGATCACCTTCTCGATAACAAAGCCCTTTGCTGCGGGATAGCGGTTTTCGATCTTGCGCCGGGCTTCGGCGGCGTCGATCGCCATAATCTCCTGATAGTGGTTTTCGGCCCACTCGTCCTTCAAGTCTTTGTGGCTCTCGTTTCGTTCCACGAGATCACGGACAAGCCGGTTGTAAACAACGACTTCAAATCGTTTTTGCTCCTCGCTCAATGGCTTGGCCCCCATCCAATTCCAAGGCATCTGCACTGAAGCCCCTATCCCGCGTGACTATGCTAGGCGCTATTGACGAGGTCACCAAATGTTCGCCAATAACGTGTAGGCGCCCCAAATGAGCCCCGATTCACGGAATAGTCACAAAATCTGGTAGAGCAGGCCCCACCCCCATGCTACATTCTGTGCTTGAATGAGGCGGCGGGGCGGTGCTCGCCGTTTACGGGAAATGGCGGACCTGAGTTCAACCAGGTGCAAATCAGTACAAATTACTCAATCGGTAGCGCTTTGACGCGCCATGGGCGGCGTGGGCAACGCGCTCTATTGGTTTCTGCTTTAGTCCTTACCCTAGGCGGCTGCAACGCGATCGGCGGGGCGTTTTCTTCCGTCGGCAGTTCAGTCCGGGGCGCCGTTTTTCCAGGCGGAGACAGTCAGAACAGCGGCCAAAGCACAAATGTGGCCCAGGCCGCCCCGACCCAACCCGCCACCCCTGCGGCGCCGCCGCCACTCGGAACCGGCACCTCCGATGAGCGAATCGAACGTCTCGAACAAGAAGTGACCTCGTTGCGCGAAGAACTCGCACAGCTCAAGCCCAGCATCGAACGGTTGGTCGGGATCGAAGGCGATATCCGAATTTTGCTGACGCAGCTTTCCCGCCTGACTGATTCCGATGCGCCGCAGGCCCAGGCGACCGACACCGAGGCGGCACCTACCAACACCGGAAACACCGTTGAAGCCGCCCAGCCGGCGGCCGCGAGCCCACCCGCACTGCGACCCGTCGAGCAGAGCGGCGCCGCCGCCTCTCCTGGCCAGCCACAGTCATTACGCCCTATCCAGCCAGTCCAGGCCGCGCCAACACCCGCCGCGCCAGCGGCGCCGACACAACTGACCTCGATTTCACCGTCCGTGGCGCCAGCTGAGCAGGTTAGCGTCCATTTAGCCTCGTTCCGCGGACAAGACGCCGCCCGTCAGGGGTGGCGCGAGTTGCAAGGCGCGCACAGCGACTTGCTCGGCGGTCTTGATTACCGGATTAGTGCCGTACAGCTTTCGGGTGGTCGCGGTACGTTCTACCGCGTAAAGGCCGGCCCCTTCACCGACACCAATAGCGCCGAAGAGATTTGCAATCTCATGAAAGCACGCAACGCCTACTGCGTCCTTTCAGATTTCACCGGTAACAAATAGGGCGCTAGAGCCGCGCGCGCGTCACCCGGCAGCTTTGCCCGTCAGCGATGAGACGCGCGCAAACGGATAGCGCGCCGACTTCCGTAAATGGCCCGACGACGAGGGGCCGTTTTTCTTCATCCAGCTTTGTGCTTTCCAGAAGGCGCGCCTGCTGCAGGACGTCTGGATATAGCCGTCGCAGCAATTGCCAACTCGCATCGACACCGGTCTGGGAGCCGTATTCTCCAAGCCGCACCGCCACGACGGTATCGGCGCTTGGCGCTTGTACTTCTGCCACTTCTGGTTCGACCGGCAATGGTTCAGCCGCAACAGCGGGAACCGGTTGGGCGACAACGGTCGGCCCGACCTGCGACAAGGTCGGCAACGGCGGCATTTCTTGAGGTCCGGTCGCCATGGGTGTTTCAGCACCAAACGACTCCAGCTCGCACCGCGGCACGCTGTCCCCAAGCGTTTCGCACAGCGCTTCTCCGTCCACTTGGGGCAGCGGTCCCACAATCAAGGTCTGTTCATCGGCTGCATCCCGTCGACGACGTGCCTCGCCCAGGTCCGCTGCGTAGAGGCTGCGGAGCAGCGACCACGCGACATCGGCACGTGCCGCACTGGGGTAGCGGCCCAGATTCACCATGACGGGGAGTACTGGTGTTTCTACCGCTGGTGCAGCCAACGCTGGAAGGCCCTGCCCTTCTTGGACAGCGGCAACAGTTGGCGCCGGCAGTACGATCGGGACCTCGGGCTCGAACTTGAACGTGACAACCTCACAAAACGCTTTCGCGGCAACGAGTTCGGAACAGATATTGTTAGCGGCCCCTTTCGAAACACGCCCGAGTACAATCTCAAAAGGCGCCACCTGGTCCGCCAACGGCACCTCAGGGCGGAGACCACCAAGAAGCTCCGGGTAGAGCTCCAAAAAGACCGACTGGGATGCTCGTGCACTTTCGAGCGTGGGAAGGCTACCCAGACGGACTGCTGCGACCTTGGCATCGACCGGGGCGGGCAGGTCCACACCCGGCGGGCCGGTGATGACCTGAATGCCGAGGATGGGTTCAGCCGAACGCGGTACGGGAATGCGGCGCGGGCTGGGCACAATCAAGCCTTGCGACGTCACGTTGTCCGGCAACAGGTGGATGGTGTAAGTGCCGGGGAACACGTTCAGGAAGAGAAAGAAACCATCGAAAAGGGTCTGTTCGCTTGCCACTACCTCGCCCTCTTCGTTGCGGAGTTCGACGATCACGCCGGGTAATGGCGAAAGCTCTTTGTCGTCGACGCGACGCAGAGCAAGAACGCTTCCTTCAATCTCGGTCGTCAACGCAATCGGAAAGTCGATCACGTTGGTGCGGCCAGGGCGAGGTAGGACGGACCGACCAGGCTCCAGAGGGGCAAGGAAAGGATCGGGAAGCGACCCTGAGCGTACCCGGACATCTGTGGGCACATAAGGCGGCAGCCGTTGGATGAAGGCGATCCCATCCTCGTTGGTATTGTCCGATTTATTTGAGTGCACCGCTTCAACCCGAACGTCCTCGAGGAGTTCTTCACCAGGATCAAGTTGTCGATTCAGGTTTTCATCCCGATACACCCGGGCCGCAACGGCTCCCCCGCCCGTGAACGTGGAACCGGCCGTCGTGACGCGCCCCGAAATAGGCTCTCGCCCTGCGGCAAACGACACACTCAGAAGCGCGAAGAACTGGTCGTTGGAATCGTAGGTTAGGGTTGGGCTGAGAATAAATCGGTCGAAACGGTAGCTACCGCCCAAGCTGTACGCTTCGCGTTGGGAAAGCAAGAATCGCTGATACCCGAAGCGAGCTTGCGATCGATTGTTGATGTTCCAGTTTATGTCGCCGTCCACGCGCTGCAATCGGCGGGTCTCAATGATCCGATAGCTGGCGCCAACACGAAAGTTGACGGGAAACAAAAAGACCGAGTTCGCAATCGTCCCTGTTAGCGATCGCTGCTCTGGCGCGCTCGGCAAATCTAAACGGGACCACTCTAGCGAGTTCGACAGACGAAACCGTCCGAGGCCAGTACTGTTGCTCAGACTCGCGGTATCGGAGACTGTTCCGTTTGCAGAGAAAACACGCCCCACCGAGGCATTGTACGGTAACGAAAACGAACCGCGGATCGGGATCAAACCCGACGAAGTTGCGCTAATCGCATTGGAGATTGAAGACCCCGACGCTTGGGTTGTGCTGGTGCGCAGTCCAATCGATTGACCACGAAACTGCGTCCGAAAGGTCGCCGTGGCATCCCAGCCGGTGTCGAATGACGTTGTTGTATCGAGGCTCGCGAGTCCACCGAGAAACGGGCCGCTGATACCGACATCCAGTTCCCCGGTACTGGGCTTGCCTGCATCGACAAACGACAAACCGGTGGAGGCCGTCACTCCGTTGGAGAAGCTGCGCTGTGCGGTGACCGCGCTTGCTATCGGGCCGCGTTCTGGCGACGTTGGCTCCAATGGAAAAAGGGGGTCGCCGGGTTTGAACAACGCTGCCGAGTAAGTTGGAAGGTTCGTCAGCCGCCCGACCGATGACACCGTGCGCGATGCGCGTTCCTCCCGCACATCACCGAGGGTCCCATAGAACACGAGGCGAAATTCGTTGGTGCCCAATACCAGCGGAACGTCACGGAATTCGTATCGACCGTCATCTCCGACGGTCTGCAAATACAAGAGAATGCCATTCCTATAGAGCTCGACATCGGTACCAGGTTGCTCCAAACCGGAAAAATCGGTCGAGGTTCCAAGGTTTTGGATTCCCGTTGTGTTGTTCGTGACAAATGCCCCAACGCCGGGACCTCCAACCGGAAGACCTGGCGCGACAACGTCACCAGCTTCAACGCGCGTTGCCTGAAGAGGTCCGAGAAGACCGCCGGTAGGATCCTCACGCCGTAGCGTCAATCGAGCCGAGCTGAGGATGTCATCCCGGGTGCCGCTAAAAAAGAACTCGCCGGTGGCGAGCCCGAGATCTCCCCGACCCACGACAGAGTAGTTTTGGGTCGTTCGAAGCTCCTGGCCAGGAACATCCTGTATGGAGGACTGCAAGCGAATGTCCGCGAACGGCCAATCAATCAGCCGATAGGGATCGTCCACGGGCGGTAGCGTTGGTTCGCTACGCCGGCCCCGGCGCAAGCCAGCGATTCGCTTCTGGCGCTCGAATCGCTGCTGTAACGGAATTGGCGTTCCCGGAATGACGTCCACCGCGAGTTCCCGGAAATCAACCTCCAACCGGACATTGAACCAAATCGCAAACGTGTCGCTATGAACGAGAATACCGTCATCCAATCGGCGAACGTCGTCTGCCCGTACCGGTATCGTCTCGCCCTCGATGGTCACTTCGCCGGCGTCGAGGTTCAGATCGAACGTTTTGTCCGAGTTAATAAAGAACCCAGTTGCGGTACCTTCTTGCGCATTCACCTCAATAGCGAACTCAAGGAGTTCGGAGGCTTCTGCGAGATCAACAAAAATGCCATCGCCCTGCTTGATACCAAAGAGCGACTGCAGGAAACGGCGATTGTCGATCCGCACTTCGAGGACCAATTCCTCGCCATCCGGAATACCTGATTGATCCTCTGCAAGGACAAGAGCGGACTCGGTTGGTTCCGACTCCACTTCTTCGACCGGAGCCTCAAGAAGGGGTGGCCGAAGGCGACGGACGAACTCGGCGGCAAGACTCTCGCGAACTTCGCTCTGGGATTCCTCGGTGTCGGTGATTGCCAGGAGACGGCGCGCTAGGTCTGCTTCTGGGCCGGTTGCCGGCGGAAGTCGAGTGGGGGCAACGACAGGCGGTTGGGTCTCAACCAATAGCGGTTCGCCGGGCGGCGGTATGACCGGACCTTCGTTTTGCTCAGTTGACGGTTCTTCGCCCGGGGCTTCCTGATCCGAGGGACCGGTATCCTCACCCCCAGGAAGGTTCTTCAGAAGTTCCTCAAGTAGAGGGGTCAGATCACTGCTTTGCTGCGCGACCGACGGCGGGACTGCAAGCAACATGCAGGCGATGGCAGCGACGACCACTCCCCAGCGGGAAGGACCCAACAAATGCACGAGGGGTTCCTCTCCGCGCCCCCTAGTTCCCTATTTGAAAGCTTTGATCGATCCATGTGCGACCGGCGTATTCGTCCGCGCCCTGGAAGGCGATTCGCAATATCCCTGGCGGTAGCTGTTGTTGGTTCAACAAGACCGTCGCAAGGCGAGATTCCACATCCGGGTAAACCGCGACGTTCTGGAGTAGGCCGATCTCCGATTCTGGCGTGTTCTGGGCCTGCCGCCAATAAACCCGCAACCGTCCGTAGGTGCTAAAATCACCTTCCTGGTTGAGTTGAACCTTGAGACCTAAGCGATTCAGTTCGTCAACGCTCAACTCGGCACCGGCCAAGCTGACGGCCGGTCGGCCGGGCCCATGTCGAACAACGATGGGAATCGCAAAGCCAAGATTCATAAAGACTTGGATAGCAGAGCCACCACCACCACTTTGCCGCGCCGCACGACGTTGGCGCTCGTCGATGACGACGAAGGCTAGGTGTGATCGATACTCACCGGTCGGGAGGTCTGCCGGCCGCCGTAACGCAAGCCGAACCTGCTGTTGCTCCCCGGGCGCAAGGGTAACCTGGCGCGGACTGAAGCGAATATACGGGCTAGAGATTCGCATCTCCGGCGTCGCTTCTGCAATGTCGGTGTATTGGCCTTCGGGCGTTGCGATCTTTTCCTGCCACTCGATGCGATAGGTCGCCGCCTGGTTGCTTTGATTGGTAACGATGACAGTCGCAGCACGATCCCGACCCTCGAAAACCACCCGCAGCGGGCTGATCAGAAGCTGCGCGTTCGCCTCTTGTGCCACGGCCCCGATGGTCAGCGCGCAGAACAACAGAAGCTGCAGGGAGGGAAGGAAACGTTTGAATTGCAAAAACGACATGATGTTGCCTGGTTCTTTGAAAGAATCTGGCATTCTTCTTAGACCAGCCATGGTTAACGGATTCCTAAAAGCGCCGCAAGACCAGTCGGACCTAGTAGTTCACGATGAGTGAAGCCGTTCCTGCGTATTGGCGATCGTCATAGGGCGTCCCGTCCCCAGACGTTTCCAGTGTTCCTCCGATGAAGATTGTTACGCTTCCGGTTGGGTCGGTGGAAATATTCGGCGAGTAGACGAAGCCGACGCTGAACTTCTTTCCGGTGCCCTGTCCGTCTTCCGATAGCTCAATTGGTTGGATGCTGAGCGAAAGAGCGGTAGACGGCTGAAACCCGGTGGCTAAAAACTCCGCACGCTGAGGTGCTGTGATCACGATGATATTGGATGTCGCTGAGTAGGAGCCGTTCAAATTGAGGACAAGTCGCTCTTTGGAGCCATTTGATCGCATAGCGATCGTACCAAAGCTGAACTGCTGCTGAAGCGTGATGATTTGCGCCATCACAGGCTGCGGAGACAGCAACACGACTCCTAGTATCAGGCCAAGTACCAGACCGAAGAGTTGTCGCGTGCGAGAGATTTTGTCCATCGCCCTAACGCTAGCTTGAGGTGGTTAACGAAAAAAGAACGCCACTCGCGATTCACAGTCGCATTGGTCCCGAAAAAACGAAACCCGCGGCCCAGAGATGGACCGCGGGTTATCGTCACAATGATGTTTACTCGCCTAGAAAGCGAACGTCACGCTAAACGTACCTGTGTAGGTTCCGTCTCCGTAACCATTGTCTTCAGAGCCACCTGAGGTCTGCTGACGTGTTGCCAGCGTTCCACCAACATTTACTGTCAGGGCCCCAGCCGCATCGGTTGTACAGTTGAACCCCGCACAAACAGCGGCTGGCGTGAAATCAAACTGCGTCTCACCAGTTGTTGCCGGATCGTTCAATTGAACTGTCGATCCCTGAGTCACGGTAATCAGCGTGCTGGGAGGTGCTGCGGAGATTGCGATGACCCCCGGGGTTGGTGCAACCACCTGCAATAGGCGCGAAGCCGAACCACCAGAACCCTGCGTGATATTCGTTGCACCCGAGTTACCTGAGAGAACGATATTGGCCTGTGTCCCGGCAGTGACGTCGGCGATGGCCGCAACGGTGCCGAACGTGAGGGGCGTCGTCATGCCAACCGTAAAGGTATTCTGGACAGTGACCGAGGCGGTGTAGTTCACCGTCTGGCTCTGCGCCATGGCGGCACTAGAAAGGGCGAAGACTAGTGCGACAACCGCACCAGCTGCGGCAGCGACGGTCTTTAGACTGTTCGGCAAACCACTTATCATTTCAATTTCCTAAACTGGTTCAGATCCCGGACGAATCTCTGGAGTCGGCCACTTGTCTGAACCTAAAAAGACATACCCCGCAATCCGGTTGCCCGGATCACGGGGTATCAAACAAACTACGTAGCTACCTTAGAACGCGAAGGTAACAGCGTAGGTACCGGTGTAGGTGCCGTCTGAGTAACCATTGTCTTCAGAACCACCCGAGGTCTGCTGACGTGTGGCAAGCGTGCCACCGACATTGACCGTCAAAGCACCAGCAGCGTCGGTGGTGCAGTTGAAGCCCGCGCAAACGGCGGCCGGGGTGAAGTCAAAGGTCGTCTCACCGGTCACGGCGGGGTCAACCAACTGAATGGTCGAACCTTGCGTCACGGTAATCAGCGTGCTCGGCGGTGCCGCAGAGATCGCGATGACGCCAGGCGTCGGCGCAACGATCTGCAAGAGACGCGAAGACGAACCACCAGAACCCTGGGTTACGGTCGTCGCACCAGAGTTACCAGCGAGAACGATGCTGGCCTGAGTGCCGGAAGTGACGCCGGCGATTGCCGCAACGGTGCCGAGGTTCAGGGCAGTGGTTTCACCAACGGTGAAGGTGTTCTGGACAGTCACCGAAGCGGTGTAGTTAACAGTCTGGCTTTGTGCGCTCGCGTCCTGCGAACCGAAAGCCACAACAGCGAGCGCGGCAACAGCAGCGAACGCCAAATGGTGAATTTTGAAAAGTTTCATTCTACTCATCCTACTTTTAGTTGTTCCTCGTTAGGCTGCCTTAAGTCGAGGGATCCTCTAGCGGTGGCACCTTTCGCCGCCTGGCGGGGCAGCTTGGGATCGAAACTCTTCTTTCTGAGGAGTCCCGTCACCGTTGAGAATTTCTTCTCGGACGTTCCTTTAGGTCCGCCCTCTTTACAACGGCTCTACCGCCGGTAGATGTGTCAACGATCACACTCCGGCAATTTCGCCGCCAATTCTGGTGGTGTCGTTTCCGACCGTTCCGCCGCCGACTCCGCTATTTGTGCGATGTCGACATTGGGCGGCCTTCCAGACGCCACGCTTCCGGTAGATAGAGAGCAAGTTCCGGGCCAACTGAAAACCCGCACATATTTGCTCGCAAAAGTTGTTAGAATTCGAAATACCTTTAGATTCCAACGGGTCGTTTTGAGAGCGATCATGGTTAACAACAATCGACGCGGTAGATCATTCCCGCCCTCGGCACCTTTTACCCGGCAAGTTTTGCCGGGGATGCATTTCGTGCCGCTTTATTTGCAGGAATGGCAGGGAACCGCGGGATGACGTCGGCGTGATCATTTCCCGAATGCACGGTAGCTCTTTCCGCGACGATCACCAGCCATCCGACCGATCGGCCCAAAGGTTAACAAACGGACGCCGATTGAGAGCCCCTCAGCACGCTGCAATATCTTTACAAATCCCATTCAATTGCCACGCAATACCGTATCGGGACGCCAAACCTGTTTCACTGCGGTACGATTAAGCCGATGCCACCCGCTCGAAACCTCGCCGCCTCGATACAGCGATGGACCTTTTTGGTCCCGCTCGGCACCGCCTATGCCATTGGGCTCATTACTTGGCAAAGCTGGGAATTCTTTCTCGTCATGTCGATTTTGGCGCTGGGCCCTGCCGTTTTTGGCTGCGCCGACCCGGTCGGAGAGCTGGTTGATTTCATCGGTCGGGAGCGCCGTCGCAGGGAACAGGCCCTCGCCCGTCGCCAAACGGTCGAACAACATGCGGTCGGCTTTTTGCGCACCCTTGCCGAACAAAACGCCGACGAACTGCGCCTAATGGCGCAATGCCTCATCCGCGGGCGCAACGGTTTCAACCGTGATCCCCAAGACCCTGTCGCCCAGAAACTCCTAGAACGCGGTATTGCCTACGCCGAGCCGAAATTCACGCCGGCCGGATTCCCATTCTATTTCACCGATCGCGCTTGGGTGTTGATGGAAGAGTTGCGCGATGAGGTCTACACCGCACACGACCGCATCGGCGACCAGATTCTGACCCCGGAGCCGAAACCGCGCGCCCAATTCCACCTGCTGTGGTTCATCCATGACCTCGTCTTCATCATTTTGAAGTTCCCCGTTCTCTTTATGGTGGTTCTGACGGGCGGCGCGTTTGCGTGGTTCGCCTGGGTTGCCGCGATGGCCGTCGTGATCTTGGCGCTGGTGTCGACGGGCTATGCCTTCCGCTGGCTGCTCGGTTTCTAGGCCGCTCTTAAGCCCGCCGCTAAATTGACGTAGGGTCGACCCTCCTCATTTCTTGAGACCGTCGCGATGACCCGATCCCCCGCTTCCGACGCGCTGAAGCGCTTTACCGTTCTAGACCTGACCCGCGCCCGGGCCGGCCCTACGGCGGCACGCATGCTGGCCGACTGGGGTGCCGACGTCATTAAAATCGAGGCCCCCCTCACCGCCACGGCGCGGGACCCCATGGCGGAAGACCGGCGCGATCCGGATTTCACTAACCTGCATCGCAATAAGCGCACGATGGCAATTGACCTAAAAAAGCCGGAGGGGGTGGCTCTCTTCAAACAGCTCTCCGCAAAGGCAGACGTGGTGCTGGAGAACTACCGCCCCGCGGTCAAAGACCGTCTCGGGATCGCCTATGAAGATTTGAGGCCTTTGAACCCGCGGCTGGTCTACGGCTCGATCTCCGGCTTTGGCCAGGATGGACCTTATCGTGAGCGCCCAGGTGTCGACCAAATCGCTCAAGGGATGGGCGGGCTGATGTCGATCACCGGTTTGCCGGGTCAGGGTCCGGTCCGGGTTGGGATCCCGATTTCTGATCTTTGCGCCGGGATCCTGCTGGCCTATGGCGTGCTGGCAGCGCTGCACGAACGCGAGATCTCTGGCGAAGGCCAATGGGTCCACACCTCATTGCTCGAGGCAATGATCCATATGCTCGACTTCCAGGCGGCGAGATGGTTGATCGACGAGGATGTGCCCGGTCAAGCGGGCAACGACCACCCAACCCACGCACCGATGGGCGTTTTCACCGCGCAGGACGGGCAGTTGAACATCGGGGTTACCGGCCGGCTGATTTGGGAGCGGTTTTGTGCCGCGATCGGATCCCCCGACATGGCGGATGACCCGCGCTACCGAACCTCGCATGAGCGCTGGCAGCAACGGGACATCTTGCGCACCGCCATCAATGAAAAGCTGGCGGCCAACTCGGTGGCGCATTGGGTAGAAATTCTAAACGACGCGGGCGTGCCCTGTGGTCCGATCAACGCGATCGACAAGGTATTCGCCGAACCGCAGGTCCAGCACGTCGGAATCGCCCAGCGGCCGGCCAATGGCGACGCCGTCACATTGGTCGGCCAAGCTATTCACATGTCGCGCACGCCGAGCCAGGTGCAATCCGCGCCGCACCGGCACGGCGAAGACACCGACAGCATCTTGGAATCCTACGGCCTCTCCACCGATGATATTGAGGCGCTTCGCGCCAAGGACGTGATCGCATAATGACTGACAAGATAAGGACCGAAAAAACCGGCGCGGTGGGTTGGGTCGTGTTCAACAACCCGGCGCGCCATAACGCCGTTTCGCTAGAGATGTGGCAAGGTGCCGACGATGCGCTGCGCGGGTTTCAAGCGGATGACACCGTGCGCCTGATCGCGATCACTGGCGCAGGCGACAAATCCTTTATCTCCGGCGCCGACATCTCCAAGTTCGAGAACGAGCGCGCCCAAGCCGATGCCGTGGCGAAGTACGACACGGTCTCCACCGGGTTTGTTGAGGCCTTGGCGACGATTGAGAAGCCCACGGTGGCGCGCATCAACGGCTATTGCTTGGGTGGTGGCCTGAATGTCGCCCTGTGCTGCGACCTGCGGATCGCCAGCGAAGATTCTCAGTTCGGCATACCGGCCGCCAAACTCGGCCTGGGCTATAGCTACAAGAACTTTCGCCGTCTTGTCGATGTCGTCGGCTTAGCGAACGCGCGCGAAATCACCTTCACCGGCGAACGGATTAACACCACCCGAGCCTATGAGATGGGACTGGTGAACCGGGTCGTGGCCAAGGCCGACCTCGATGAGGCGGTGACAAAACTGACGGAGACCATCGCCGGCAATGCGCCGCTCACGGTCAAGGCTTTCAAGATCAACGCCCTAGAACATGCGAAGGACCCGGCCGACCGCGATCCGGCGCGCACCCGGGCTGCCGTCAAGGCCTGTTTCGACAGCGAGGACTATGTCGAAGGTCGGCGCGCCTTTATGGAGAAACGTAATCCCAACTTCAAAGGTCGCTAAATCATGACGTATTCGCCGCGATCACCGCACCCTGGCTTCATCGCTGCCCGCAAGGGATTTCTGGCAGGCACCGATAGCCCGCGCGACTTCTTGGAACGCGGGATCAGCGCAATCGAGGCGCGAGATGGTGAGGTGCGCGCCTTCGTGACAACCCGCCTGGATGCGGCCCGAAAGGACGCCGATGCAGCGTCCGCTCGTTACAAAGAGGGGCACCCCCTCTCATTGCTCGACGGTTGCCCGCTCGCGGTCAAAGACATGATTCAAACCGGCGATCTCCCCACTCAGATGGGCAGCCCGCTGTTCAAGGATTGGGAGGCACCTGTCGATGCTGCCTGTGTGCACGCCTTGCGTCATGCGGGGGCTGTTGTCATCGGCAAGACCGTGACGACGGAGTTCGCGGCCGGGCATACCAACGAGACGCGCAACCCCTATGACCTTGACCGAACGCCGGGGGGTTCTTCATCAGGCTCCGGGGCGGCGGTCGGTGCTGGCATGGTTCCCCTGGCGCTGGGAACCCAAACGCGGGGTAGTGTCATTCGCCCTGCCGCTTTCAATGGCGCCGTCGGGTTCAAGCCGGCCCTTGATGCGATTCATATGGGCGGGGTTCACCCTCTGTCTCCCACGCTCGATCATGTCGGGATCATCGGTGCGGCGCTCGACGATGTTTGGGCGGCCGCACACATCATGGCGGCCGTGCCAGGCGGCGTTTCCGGTCACCATGCGCTGAGGGGTTCCGCCGACCTACCAACTAGCACGCCGCCCAAGCGACTCGCGTTGCTCCCGCTCGCTGAGTGGGACTTGGCGGGGGCCGAGACACTGTCTGCGGTGGACGCGGTGCTCGCCAAGATCCGCAACGCCGGCTGCGAGATTATCCACCCGGACGACTATGCGCCGTTGGCGTCGTTGCAAGACAAGCTCTTACCGATGATCGACGAGGACTCATTCGACCTTTTTGCCTACGAGATGCAGTGGCCTTTTTCCGCCTATGCACCGGACAAACTCAATCCCCGCCTCCTAGATTTGCTGAAGCGCGGTCGCGCCGTAAGTGAAGCGCAGTACCATCGCGCCCTTGCCCACCGCGACGCCTTACGCGCCCTCACACAAGATTTCGCCCACCGGTTTGACGGTTTCGTCACGCTGGCCTCAACCGGCCCCGCGCCGCTTGGTCACGACGAAACCGGTAGCCGGCACTATCAAGTCCCTTGGTCCTATCTTGGCTTGCCTTGTTTCACCTTACCGGTGATGGCGGCGGACGACTTGCCGGTGGGGTTGCAGGTCATGGGATACGACACCAAGACAGAGAACCTTGCCGCGCTTTCCCACTGGGTGATGGAGACGGTGCTGACATGAACGATCGCACCCCCTCCCCTTTCGTTTTTTCGGCGTCTTTTGCGTAGAGGCCAACCTGACGAACCCCTCTCCAGGCCATCGTTACATGCCAGCGATCCGAATTGGTTTACGCACTCTACGATCTCCTCGATCGACCAAGATGGCCCATTGAGATAGTCGCACTGCGCGTATTGCGATAGAGTAGCGACACTGCCGGATGCTAAGGGCCGGCGATTTCCCAGATCAATTTCAGGTGGACGTACGGGCCGCCGGTACACGCTCATACGAGGGATGACGATGTTTGACGATCTCGCCGACGGCGCGGTACGGGAAACCGACTGCCTTGTCGCCTTTTACGACATCACCGGCTTCATGACCTTCGCCCGCGGACGCCCACCGTCCGATGTTCTGGCGTTGTGCAACAGCTACTTCGACCTGACCGGCCGTATTATTGAATCGGCAAGCGGACGCCTCATCAAAACATTG
>Ga0055584_100001566_pt1 | contig 22434 bp, 23 predicted proteins | sample OSDHelmetaG_FD_58716 | JGI IMG/M metagenome (GOLD analysis project Ga0055584, IMG submission 58716) | Pelagic marine sediment microbial communities from the LTER site Helgoland, North Sea, for post-phytoplankton bloom and carbon turnover... | ecosystem: Environmental > Aquatic > Marine >...
TATCTCGATTATGCAGATGCGCTGCCAACTGAAGCAGGTCATAGCGATATCCCTGCATGGTATTGCGGCTCAAGCCCCGCTCAGCCCATATCGAGTCAAGGAATAGTTCGATAACGGCTTCGCTATCCTTCAATTGCCTTATGTCCTTCAACGATTCGGGATCAGGAGGCTTTGCGACGGCGTTCTTCCTGCAAGTGGTTGATCCACTGCTGGGCCGCATCTTTTGTTCGGTCATACCGCCTGGCTTTACCCCAGTCTGAACTGGCACTGTCGAACTTGCCCAGGTTGAACTGGGCCATACCCCTGAGCAAATAGGCTTCGCCGGTTTTTTCCTGATTGAGGCCACCCTTGTCCAGGGCAGCATTCAGCGCAGCAAGTGCATCCGGCCAGCGCTCGAGATCGATTAGTATGTATCCGCGACGCAGATCAATTTTTCCATCAACCGATGCTTTCCCGGCCTTTTCGTAAGCCAACAGCGATTTCTCCAGTTCCTCCGCTGCGTACCAGGAATCAGCAGTAGCGGTCCAGTAATTCTGAGTCGGCTCGACAAGGCCGTCATTGATGCCTTTCTCCAGAACTTCTGCGGCCTTGTACGGCACATCCACATTACTGTAGAGGCTGGACAGGTAAGTAATATCCGATTGTTTGTCCAGCATGTTTCTGCGATAGGCCAGGGCCATGACAGCGAGCGCCTTTTCTTCCTGTTTCAACTTGTAGTAAATCTGTGACAACTGGACCCAGTACAACTTCTTGTCGGGCCATCGGTTGATAATGGTTTCCAGGGTTTCAGCGGCCTGGGGGTATTGTTCCATTTCATAGTGCGAAGCCAACTTTAGCTGGTACCACTGTTCCTTTGGCTCCTCACCCATTGAGATGGCGGTATCAATGGCCTTCAGGGTCTCCGGGTAATTTTCCTGCCGCGCCAGGATTGCAGCTTTTAATACCCAGGCTTCGGCCGTGATATTTTCAGGGGGGGAATTGCAGAACCACAGGTCCAGTCTGTCCATCGCATCCTGGTAGCGATCCTGCATAAAATAAAGCTGTGCGATCTGATACATCAGGGAAAAATGTGCCTGGTCAGGCAGGGCATCAAGTTCCACCGCCTTTTCGAAGTATTTCAAAGCGGCGTCGAAGTTCTCTCTCGACCATTCCACCTGCGCCAGGGCCTGGTTCAGGATAGCCTGCAGGTACTCATCGCGACTCGAGCGGGAGAGCATTTTTTGCAGAGTTGTGTATGCCTCATCGTAGCGCTTTTCACCGACATCTTCATAAATTCTGTTCAGCTGCTTCCAGGTAAGTTCATCCAGGGCCTTGGTTCCGACTTTGCGGTCCTTTCTGCACTCAAACGACTGGGCAAAGGCACAATCTGCAGCCATTAATGTCGCGAAAACCAATAACATCATGGCCGGCAGCAAGCCCCATCTTATCCGGCCCATGCTAGTGCTCCTTCCATGTGATATTTGCGGATCCAGCGCTAGTATCCATCGCCCTCGTCCAATGTGAAATCGATAGTCTGTGTCGCACGCCGTTCCACCGCTACACCTTCGACCACACGAGGTTTGAATTTCCATTTGAGTATGGCCCGAAGGGCTTCCCGGTTGAAGATACGGGCCGGCTCTGCGTTGATCACCCTGGGTTCCTTGACGGTTCCAACTTCAGTAATTGTAAATTCTACCTGCACCCAACCCTCTATCCCCGCAATAGCCGCCTCGCGCGGATACATGGGGCGAATCACAACGACCGGAATGATGTCTCCCTCGGCCGTTTGATCTACCTGTTGAAAATTACCCAGGAACATACCTTCACCTCCTGCCATGGGCACATCGAGATTGGGCATATCCAGCCGGGGCATATTCTGCACCTGCTGGTCAACCTTGGAGATCTGCATTTTCGGCGGTGGAGGTGGATCCTTGGGTGGCGGTGGCTTTTTTGGCTTTCTCCGGCTTTTGGTCGCAATATCATCAGGAATTTCTATTGGCCCGAAATGAATGCCCGCGATAGCCTCCATTTCTGCCCGGTCACCCCCTCCGGAAGAGATGAGTTTGTGCATAAACAGAAACAGACCAAATGTAACGGCTACTGCCAACAAAGCAGCGAAAGGCAGGCGTAGGGCCTTCATGATCGCTAACCCCCGGGCTTCTCGGCGGAAATGGCGATACCCTGCACCCCCGCCAGCCTGACCTGGTCCATAACCTGGGTCACAACACCTATCCGCGAACCCTTGTCCGCCACGATTACGACGCTGCCCTCAGGATTTTCTGCCTTTGCCCGCTCGACCATCTGCCGGACTTCACGCAATTCGATCTGTCGCTTGGACATCCATATATCATCATTCGGCCTGATACCGATCAATATGGTCCCGTTGCGCAATGCGACCGCCTGCGGTGCTTCAGGCTTTATGATCGACGCACCGGTTTCCTTCGTGAATGACGTCGTTACGATAAAAAAGATCAGCATAATGAAGACAATATCCAGCATCGGCGTGATGTTGATATCGGCATCTTCTGTATGTGCATGTCTTCTTGCCATGCATGGATCCTCGTGGTTGGCCCCGATTGTCCCGGCGCCTGACTGATTCAATGATGTTGCAACAGGTCTTCCAGTTTTTCAGATTCGGTTTGGGCCTTGTGCTCCAGCCAGGTGCCGAAGTAGACGCCGGACAACGCCGCAACCATCCCGGCCATGGTCGGCACGGTAGCCATCGACACACCTCCCGCCATTGCACGGGCATTACCACCACCGCTGAAGGTCATCACATCGAATACGGTGATCATGCCGGTGACAGTACCCAACAGACCGAGAAGTGGGCAGATGGCGATCAGGGCCTTAATCACGCCAATGTTCCGCTTGAGCGAAATACTTGCCTCTGAAATCAGGCCGCTGCGAATCTGTTTTGCATACCACGATGTGGTGTCGGCACGGGACTCCCAGGTCATCATGATATCCCGTTTCTTAACGGGGTGGACGCGGTAGAAATACCATAGTCGTTCCAGGATAAAGGTCCACATCAGGAAGAGGATAAACATGATGGCCCACAGCACATCCCCTCCCAATTCCATGAAGTCCCGGATAGATCCGACAGCTTCGTAAAACCAGATCATGCACGGCGCTCCGCCAGTCTCGCGATGATGCCGGCTGCCTGCTCTTCAAGCACCTGGATCATGGACTTGGCCTTTCCTTGCAAAGCACTGTGCAACAGGGTCAGTGGAATGGCCACAACCAGCCCCAGCACCGTGGTAACCAGGGCGGTTGAGATACCGCCCGCCATCATGCGCGGATCCCCGGTACCGAACAAGGTAATCATCTGGAAGGTCGCTATCATGCCGACAACCGTACCCAGAAGTCCCAACAGGGGGGCCACAACATAGAGGACCTTGATAAAGCTCAATCCGGTTTCGATGGGCGCGGTCTCACGCAGGATTGCTTCATCCAGTTTGAGTTCCAGCGTTTCGATATCAGTGTCCGGATTATCGGTGTAAACCGCGAGCACCCGGCCCAGTGGATTGGACTTATTAGCCACTTCTATCTTCATCTGACGTGAAATTTTTCCACTGGTGGTGAAAAGTGACGTTGCTTTCCACAGGCACATCAACAGGCCGAACAGACCCACGCTCAGGATCACATAACCAACCGGACCACCATCTTCTTTGACCCGTTCCAGGGGTGTCTTGGACTGAACAACCGCCCGCAGAATCTGGCCACGGGTAAAGTCGATTGCGAAAGGAACGAATTTCCCACTGCTGGCAGACTGAAGAACCTCAGCCATCCCAATAAAACGAGAGGCCGGCTGGCGCGCCAGCTCAATCAGGTTTTCCCGGCTCTTGCTGGTGTCCCAATCCAGGAACTGCCCTCCACTGACCGCGTTAAAAACACCTAACCTCACGATTTCGAGCTGCTGTTTTTCACCGCTGGTTCGTTCCACCTGCGCAGTAAATTTCACGACTCTCCCCGACTCGGCAATTTCGGTGACCATCGCTGACCACAATTGTCTCAATTCAGGAATAGTCGGTAACTCACGGCGCTGGGCCAGGTCAGAGAGAAACCCGGTTCTTCCCGGCATCTGTGCGGTTACCATCGAATCATCCAGAGCCGCCTGGACATCACCTGATGTCTGTCGAACCACACCGAACAATTCACCGAGATTACCCATGCGCTCAGCCAGGGTAGTCTCGAGCTCCGCAAGACTTCTTTCATTCTGATCGTATTCATCCCGCAAACGGTCGCTGCGCGCATTTTCACTGGCCAGTTCCTGCCTGGCTTGCGCCAACAGCTTGGATTGATTGCTGCGTTCTCTCAGAAATTCCGCTTCACGCTCCTTGTTTATCGTGGCTTCGGTATTGACTGCTTCCCGGACTATGCGTGAAAGTTCTTCCAGGGTCTGGGCGCCTGCGACCGGACAAAATACCAGGAAGGACAGTGCGAAAACAATGCTCAGTTTCTTCATTTCGCCACCTGCGGTAAGGGAACCGGTAAAGTGACCAGGTTGGGCGCTTTTTCATTCTTGGCGATTGCCAGACCGTCTTTCACTTCAAGGCGATACCGATCCGGTAATTCCTCGAACTGCCGGCTATCCGGATTTGGATTGAACCAGCCGGTGACTGAATTGTCGCTTGTTTGATAGACCAACAGCGTTCTGCCTACCCGAAGGAAGTCTACAGTTTGCCCGGTTGTGGGTAAGGTGTCTGAATAAGCCTCGGTGGTACGACCGAACTCCAGTTCGCTCTGGTAAGCTTCCGTTACCCGCCGGTATTTCTCCGATGCGGTCACTTCCGCCTGGTCCATCATGTCGCGCAGGCGCTGGACACGAGCTCGACGTTCTTCGATACGAAACGGGATATCAGCCTCCACGATTCGATCCAGTGCATCGATCATTTCCAGCATCAGTGGAACAACGCCCCGGTTCGTTTCCTCCAGGCCTGCGAGTTGATTATTTATCGATTGAACTTCGCTTCGCTGATCGTTGACGACCCGTTGCAGATTATCGTTATAAATTCTGAGACTCTCTATTTCCCTGACTACCGAACGGTACTCAGCCAGCAAATCCTGAGTCTGCCTGGCGAGACTTGTGACTTTGTTTTGTGAGGAGGCCGAATCCTTGTTGATTTTCGTTTCCACCTGCACGGTAGAACCCAGGCTTTGTGCCTGTACGCTGTTCATGAACACGAATGCGACACCAGTGGCCAGAACGGCTATCACGTACCGGTATTTTTGTAGTATTGGCATAACCTGTTTCCAATCGGTTAAGAAATTATTTTCGAACCCGGGACTATTGGCTGGAATCTGCCAGCGCTCCCGAATACGGGTCGCTCAGAATAACCGAAGCGCATGTGACATTGCCACAATTGACACCATATTCAGGTCTCCGCGACGCTAATCAAGGATAATATCCCCACTTCCTTACAACAACAGTAAGGCCTGGAGGCCGCCGATTCATGAGCAGAAAAAAAAGAGCAGATGCGGCGGGCAGCCCCTGCGGCCTGTTTCGCCGACTGATGATCATCATTTACGATGCGGTGGTCATATTTGTGCTATTGATGCTCGCAACGGCCATTCCCATGCTTTTCGGTATGGCCAATTACACCGCAGCGAAAGATCCAGCCTATACCTTTTATCTCTTCATGATCTGGTTTCTATATCTGGGCTGGTGCTGGCACCAGGGCGGGATGACACTGGGAATGCGAGCCTGGCGTGTTTATATAGAAAATGAATCGGGCAAGCGCCCTTCCTGGAAACAATGCATGGCCCGATTCCTGATGTCTTTGCTGTCAGCAGTTTGTGCGGGCCTGGGGTTCGTCTGGTCGCTGGTCGATAGCAATCGAAGGACCTGGCATGACATCGTGAGCCGAACACGACTGTTGCGCTACTGAGCCGTGCGCCAAAGAGAAATCTCAGACTGAACGTCTCAGAATCAGTATGGCGGCCACTGCCAGTAACAGGGGGGGTAACACAATGGTCAATAACGCCGGCAGATCATAAACACTGCCGAATTTCTGCACCGCCCGGTTCACAATCATGAATATGCCGCCAAGCGCCATTCCGAAGAACAGGCGCACGCCCAGGTTTTGTGACCTGGCCGCACCAAAGACGAATGGCATTCCGGCCAGTACCAGTGCAATCACAGTGAAAGGAAAAAACGCTTTTTCCCAAAAAGCCGCCTGATAGACCCGGTCGTCCAGACCATTCTCACCCAGATAGCCGAGATATTTCCACAAGGAGCGCAAGGACAATAACCTGGGCCGGGTTACTGCGGAATCCAGCAATTCCGGTTTGACTTCCGTCGGCCAGATCTGTTGCTCAGAGCGGCTGAGCTGTGCTCCCGACTCGCTGAACTTTACCGTGGTGACATTCTCCAGGGTCCAACTGTCCCCATTGTGCGTGGCATTGTCAGCTCTGGTGATCGCATTCAGATCGATATCTTCGGTGAAGTTGTAGATGACGATATTCTTGAACTCAACCGATTGTTCCCCCCGATTGGCCGAAAGCAGGGGCAACTGGATATTTACGATATCATTTCCGTCCCGCATCCACATTCCTCTTGGGCCACCGATGATGGCTTGTCCGACCATTTCACTCAAGCGAAAAGCACGTGCCTGCTGCTCCGCAGCCGGAGCCAGCCATTCACCCATAATCATGACGGGAATCGTGACCAGCATCGCGCCGGCCAATGCAGCCAGGGCCAGCCTCAATCTCGAGACGCCGGACGTTCTGAACGCCACAAGCTCGTTGGTCGCGGCCAGACCACCAACCCCAACGAGCGCGCCGAGCAAAGCAGATACCGGAAAAATCTGGTAAGCCATACGCGGTATCGTCAGAGCTATAAACCAGATGGCATCGCCGCTCCCATAATCATTCTGGGTGGATCTCAGTTCATCGAGCAGGTTGAACAGAATGAACAGCATGGTCATGGCAATCCAGACGGTCACCAGTCCGAGCAAAGCCGCCCGGCCGACATAGCGGTCAACCAGCTTGATCATGAATCAATGTCTCCCCACCATGCGACCCTGCCGCTGCAGCCAGATGACAGCAATGACCAATGCCAGAATGTGCACCCACCACATTCCCAGCCATGCCGGCAAATCACCCTGTGCTACCCAGGACCTGCACATGTACAGAATATTGGCATAGACGGTGTAAGCAAGAATGCCCAGAACCACTCGGCCACCCCGGCCTTCTCTGGGGGATGAATGGGACAGGGGGATAGCCAACATACCCAGCACGATAATCGCTATGGCCGGCGACACGCGCCACTGAATTTCCGCCACTTCCTGTGCGTCTGATGAAAATATGATCTCCCGGCTGGCACGCGCCTCCAGACTGACAGCCTTCGCATGTCGCTCGGGTTCAGGCAGCCTGAGGTCGTTACGGGAAAATTGCAGAATTCCAAAATCCAGGGTACCGGCCCCACCCTCTGTAATCTGGCCATTTTCCAGAGTCAGGTAGCGCGTGCCGTTTTCTTCATCGAGCCAGTAATAGCCCTGCTCTGCGACCCATACCTGTTCACGTTCTTCCTGTCGTTGCTGGATGAATATGTTTCTCAGCGTACGCCCATCCTTGTCCACTGAACCGATGTACAGAACAAGGTCTCCGCCTTTTAAAACGTGGAATTGCCCGGCTTGCAGACCCCATTCTGCAGCCGTTCTGAATGCATCCTCCAGGCGCTGTTGAGCGGCGCTGGTCGCTTTGGGTGCCAGGAACAGGTCCATGGCCAGCAGGAGCGCCGCCACTGGCATCATCAAATTGAAAAGTGGCCGAAGCAACATCCGCCAGTTGAATCCGCTGGCTCTCATGACGGCCATTTCCTGGTCGCGGTAGAGCCTGCCCAGGCCCCAGATGACTGCGATGAATATTCCAAGCGGAACGATCGTGCTGAGCACATGAGGCAATTTCAAAATCATCAGGGTGCCAATCAGGCTTGACGGCATATGCCCCCCGACTACGTCATTCAGCAATTCACCCAGCGACACGCCTATCATGACGATAAGCAGCACAACAGTCACAGCGAGAAATGTCCAGAACCACTCGCGAAGGATATATTTTTGCAGGATATTCAGGCTTGCCTCTCTATCTCTACTTCAGCATGGAAGGCCCTGGCGGGCTAAGCGCCTGGCCGGTGATTCTCACCCGCGAAGTTTAGCAGCAAATGGACGGCTAGCAGTCCCGTCAGGTCAAAATGGGATGCCTATACCACACTGTTTTTTAGTAGAATGAGAAGTTTAGGCACTTCCGGGTAAAAAAAGCGGTCGACTCGCTAAAACGCGACGGCAAGAAAAATATCACAAAACCATAAATCAAAAATCGGGACTCAATTTTATGAAATTCGAGCTGTTTAAAGAATCACCACTGCACACTGAAAGTGATTGCCTTGTCATTGCTGTGACCGGTGGGGATATTCTGCCTGCTTCAGTGCGGCACATTGATGAAGCCAGCGGTGGTGAAATCACACGAATGTTGGAATCGGGTGATATCGAAACCGGGCTGGGCAAAACAACATTGCTTCATGGCCTTAGCGGCCTGCCGGCCAAACGGGTGCTGATTACCGGATTTGGCAAACAGGAAAAACTGGACCGCGCCCGTTTTGATCGGGCTTGCATTGCGGCTGGAAAAAAACTGCGGAACCACGCTCTCAAAACCTGCCACATATGCCTGCATGAGCTCGAGTTCGACGGCAGCACACCGCAATGGCGCCTCAGGCAGGCTGCCCTGGCCATTCACCGGGCCAACTACCTCTATATGGTAACCAAGCCCCTGAAAGATGATTCACCGGTTCCACTGGAAGCTGCTTTCTTTCATGGAGACGACACCCTGCAATCGCACCTGGCGCAGGCCGAAGGATTCGCGCTTGGGTTTGAAAAGGCCAGGCAACTGGGTGATTTACCGCCCAATATCTGCAACCCGGCCTACCTGGCCCAGGAGGCCATATCGATTGCCGGCCGCTATGACCGCGTCGAACTTGAAATCCTGGAAGAAGAGCATATGGCGGAACTCGGTATGGACGCCCTGTTGGCCGTATCCCGGGGCAGCGCAAACCCCGCCAAGCTCATCATTCTCAAGTATATGGGCGCAGCTGAAGACGAACGGCCGGTAGTCCTGGTCGGTAAAGGCATCACTTTCGATTCCGGAGGTTTGTCTCTGAAATCCGGTGAGAACATGATGCAAATGAAATACGATATGTGCGGAGCGGCCGGCGTCATGGGTGCATTCGTGTCCTGTGCCAGGCTGCAACCGCCCATCAATGTCGTGTGCATCGTAGCTGCCGTTGAAAACATGCCTGACGGAAATGCCTGCCGGCCCGGTGATGTATTGACCAGCATGTCCGGCAAAACCATTGAAGTTTTGAACACGGACGCCGAAGGCCGGCTGATATTGTGTGATGCATTGACCTACTGTGAGAAATTCGATCCACGTGTGGTCATCGACGTTGCCACGCTCACCGGCGCCTGCGTCGTCGCCCTGGGCCATCATGCCACTGGCTTGATAAGCAATAACGATGAACTCGCAGCGAATTTGCTGGCAGCAGGCGATGCGATCGTGGATCGCGCCTGGAGACTACCCCTGTGGGAGGAGTACCAGGCCCAGATCGACACACCTTTCGCAGATATGAAAAATGTCGGTGGAATGGCTGGCGGCGTGCTGACCGCAGGGTGTTTTCTGTCCCGCTTCATGGAAGACAGAAGTTGGGCCCATCTGGACAATGCAGGTTCAGCCTGGAAATGGGGCTCCGAGGATGGTGCAACCGGCCGACCCGCCGGCTTGCTGACTCAGTACCTGCTTGACCAGGCTGTCTCCGGAGCGAGTTGAAGTGGCAGACCGTTGCCAGGTTGACTTCTATGTGCTGGGCGACAGTGGAAAAAGTGCTGAGCAACTGGCCTGCCGCCTGGCATTGATGGCCTGGGAGCAAGGCCACCGGATTGCAGTTCTAACAGGAAGCGCGGCAGAAGCGCGCAAGCTCGACGAATTGATGTGGGAAAGCCCGGCAAACCGATTCCTTCCGCACTCTCTGGAGTTCTCTGACCAATCAGCGCCGGTCAGAATTGGAACCGCTGACACCGAAATTCCCGGCGACTGTGAAGTCCTCATCAACCTGACCACGATGGCGGTCCCTGAACCATCGAGATTCAAACGCCTGTTGGAAATCGTTCCTGGCAGTGAATCGGAACGTACCGCTTCACGCTTGAAATTTCGCAGCTACCGAGAACAGGGTCTGCAGCCGGCCAGTCACACTATCGGAAAATAAGGCACTATGGAAAAGAGCTACAATCCGGCTGACATCGAACAGCGCTGGTACAGATTCTGGGAAGAGAAGTCCTACTTCGAACCATCCGGCGGCGAACAGAGCTTTTGTATCATGCTGCCCCCGCCCAACGTAACGGGCAGCCTGCACATGGGGCATGCTTTTCAGGACACCATCATGGACACGCTGACCCGTTGGCAGCGCATGAAGGGAGCTGACACTCTATGGCAGCCCGGCACCGATCATGCCGGCATTGCCACACAGATGGTCGTGGAGAGGCAGCTTATGGCCGCGGGCAATACCCGCCATGACCTGGGCCGCGAACGGTTTGTGGAGGCTGTCTGGGACTGGAAGGAGCACTCCGGGGACACGATCAGTGAGCAGATGCGCCGGCTGGGTACTTCGGTAGCCTGGTCTCGACACCGGTTTACAATGGACGAAGATCTGTCACAGGCGGTGAGGCAGGTTTTCGTACAGCTGTTTGACGAAGGCCTGATCTACCGGGGTAAACGCCTGGTGAACTGGGACCCTGTGCTGCACACGGCGCTGTCGGATCTCGAGGTGATATCGGAAGAGGAAAATGGAAAGCTCTGGCACATCAGGTATCCTCGAACGGACGGACGTGGACACCTGGTGGTAGCGACAACCCGGCCGGAAACCCTCCTGGGTGACACGGCAGTAGCCGTGAACCCGGAAGACGAACGCTATCGGGAAATTGTCGGTACGGAGCTGGAACTGCCACTGACAGGCCGCAGCATACCGGTTATTGCCGACGAGTACGTGGATGCTGAATTCGGATCCGGATGCGTCAAGATTACACCGGCCCATGATTTCAACGACTATGAGATAGGCAAGCGCCACCAGCTGCAAATCATCAACGTACTGGATGCGGATGCTTCCCTGAATGAGAATGCCCCCGAAGCGTATCGCGGCCTGGATCGCTACGAGGCCCGCAGTAAAATCGTCGAAGATCTCGACAAGCAGGGCCTTCTGGAGAAGATCGAAGGCCATAAATTGATGATTCCCCGAGGTGACCGCTCCCACGCCGTAGTCGAGCCCTATCTGACTGACCAGTGGTATGTAAAAATTGAGCCTTTGGCCAAGCCGGCCATCGAAGCCGTGGAAGATGGGCGAATTTCATTTGTGCCGGCCAACTGGAGCAAAACCTACTTTGACTGGATGCATCGAATTGAAGATTGGTGTATCAGCCGGCAACTGTGGTGGGGCCACCGTATCCCTGCCTGGTACGACCCGGACGGCAATATCCATGTTGGCCTCAACGAGGAAGATGCAAGGCTCCGGTCTGGCCTGGGGGAAGACCTGGAATTGAACCAGGACCCGGACGTGCTGGATACCTGGTTTTCGTCCGCCCTGTGGCCGTTCTCCACGCTTGGCTGGCCACAAGAAACAGATGCTCTGGATCGATTTTATCCCACCAGTGTCATGGTGACCGGTTTCGACATCATCTTCTTCTGGGTGGCGCGGATGATCATGATGGGTATCAAGTTCATGGATGATGTGCCGTTCAAAACCGTATATATTCATGGCCTTATCCGCGATGGCCAAGGGCAGAAAATGTCCAAGTCCAAAGGTAATGTGCTAGATCCACTGGACCTGATCGAAGGCATTGAGCTCGAGCCCCTGGTGAAAAAGAGAACTTCCGGCCTGATGCAGCCACAAATGGCGCCCGCGATCGACAAAGCCACCCGGCAGGAATTTCCGGATGGAATTCCGGCTTTCGGCACCGATGCCCTCAGGTTTACCTTTGCCGCCCTGGCAACCAATGGCAGGGACATCCGCTTTGACCTGGGGCGAATAGAAGGCAATCGCAATTTCTGTAATAAATTGTGGAATGCAGCCCGCTTTGTGCTGATGCAAACCGAAGGCCAGGAAGTCAAGCCCGCAGCTGCACCCAATACCATTGACCGGTGGATTGTTTCCCGCATGAACCGCGTGCTCATCGAATTCGATGAGCACCTTCGTTCCTACCGTCTGGATCTGGCCGCACAGGCTCTCTATGAATTTATCTGGAATGAATATTGCGACTGGTACCTGGAGTTTTCCAAGTCAACCGTGCTTACTGGCAGTCCAGAGGAACAGGCTGCGACCCGACATACCTTGTTGAGAGTACTCGAAACCAGTTTGCGCATGCTTCATCCAATCATGCCTTTTATTACCGAGGAAATCTGGCAGAGAGTCAAGTCACCACTGGGAATCAGCGGTGACAGCATCATGATGCAGCCCTTTCCGGAGCCTGAAGATCTGGACCCCGGTGCTGAAAGTGACGTTGAATGGCTCAAGGAAGTCATACAGGGTGTGCGGCGCGTGCGTTCCGAGTTGAATCTCCCTCCGGGCAAACTGCTTGATATCTGGCTTCAGGCCGGTACACAGGAAGATCGTTCGAGATTTACGCGTTTTGACGAAGTGCTCTCCCATCTTGGTCGCATCCAGTCATCGAAATGGGTAGGCGAAGACGCCGACAGCGCCGAATGCGCAGTAGCCCTGGTTGGGGATTTGAAAATCCTGATTCCACTGAAAGGCCTGGTCGATGTAGAAGAAGAACTGGCCCGCCTGAACAAGCAATTGATGCGCGAAGACGCAGAACTGAAGAAGTCCGAGGGCAAACTGGACAACAAACGCTTCGTCGAAAATGCACCGGCAGCCGTCGTAGAGCAGGAGCGCCAGCGGCTTGATACGCACCGGGCCAATGTAGAAAATTTGCAGTCACAGATTCGCCAGATGGAATCCATGCGGGTTTGACGGATATTCCGATGCGCTGCTGACCGCTTATAGGTCCAGCCGCATCACCACGGCATCTTCCCGGCCATCGGCGGATCGATAATAATCCGGGCGCTGACCGACAATAGAAAAACCCTTTCGTTCATATAATCCCATGCCTGCGGGATTACTGGGCCTCACTTCGAGAAACATGCAGCTACAGTTTTTCTCGCTGGCCAGGCGGATCGCATGGTCGAGCATCAGGTTGCCATAACCATTGCCATGCCATTCCGGAGCGATACACAGGTTCAACAGATGGTTTTCACCGGCAGCCAGCGATTGAATAGTGTAACCAATCAATGCCGGGCCCACTTGCAGGCCTGTGCAGTCGTAACCCACCCTGATGCAATCCGCAAAAATGCCGCGGGTCCAGGGAAAAGGATAGGCGGCGTGCTCTATCTCGATGAGCCGGTCGAGATCTTCCTCAGTCAAGTCTCTGATCAGAGCGTGCAGAGTTTTGGGATCAGCGGCCATGGCTTCCCATGATATGTTTCATAATAGCTGCCGCCACAGGCTCCGCCTGGCGCTTGCGCTCTGTGCGAGTTCGCTCAGGCCGGATGCCACTACGATTCTGGCCGAACCCAGCACCTGTGCGACCTGTCCGGAAAACAGTTGGGTCGCGAGAGATTGGCCGAATAACAGGACTCGTGTAAACAGGAAGTTGTCGATGGCACTTTCCAATGTAGGGCGCTCCGTGCTGCCCCCCGTATCCGGCCAGGCCCACACCGGATTGCCACCCAGGTAACGGCAGATATCACTGGCCAGGGGCGTCGCACTTTCTTCCGCTGAATTGCAGAGTAAAAGCGTGCTGCCCGAACCAGGCCCTATGATCAATCGGCTTCTGTCGGGTTCGGCAGGCTTTTGCAGCCACACATTAATGTCCATAGCTTCAAGGTAAGCACGGCGTTGAGACTCGATCATTCTTCTCGCTCCGAATCTTCCTTGACGGTGGAATCGGTTTTCTTCAGCTGCCGGCGACTCCTGCGGCTTTTCCACTGTTGCCGCCCCAGCAACGTCATGATCAGTCCGGAACCGACATAGACGATGCCTATTACCATCAACACGGTGGGCGGGTCTATTGCCAGCAGAACGAAAACCAATACGACGAGAAACAGGAACCCGGTCGGTATCCGGTCACCACTCGGCCAGCTCTTGCCGCTGAAATATCGGACGCGGGAAAACATCAGCAAGCCCAAAGCTACCGTTTCAAGCCACATAAGCCAGCGAACAGACTCACCGCTGATACCCTGATCTGCAAAAAACCAGATGGTGGCAACAAGCGTCCCGGCCGCAGCAGGAGAGGCCAGGCCCTGAAAATAGCTCTTATCCTGGGTGCCGGCCTGTGTGTTGAAGCGGGCCAGTCTCAGCGCCGCGCAGGCAACGAACAGAAATGCGGCCAGCCAACCCAGTTTACCTGCCATGGGGGACAGGTCCCGGAGGCTCGATAATGACCAGTTGAAGGCCAGCAATGCTGGCGCCAGCCCAAAGGAAATCAAGTCCGACAGACTGTCGTACTGAACCCCGAAATCACTTTGGGTATTGGTCAGGCGAGCAACCCTGCCATCCAGACCGTCCAGAAGGCCGGCGACGACAACCGCAATAGCCGCTGCAATGTAGTGCCCGTTGATACCGGAAATAATCGAATAAAACCCGGCAAACAGGGCTCCCGTGGTCAATGCATTGGGTAACAGAAAAACTCCCCGATGCACCTTTTTCTCCCCTGGATCCATTTGATTTCCGTTTCTGAATTAGAATTGGAATCATACCATCTGGAAACGCGTTTCTGGGTTCGAAATTCTATCTGTGCTATAACAACAACAGGTTCATGGCAGGGAAAGCAACATGAAACAATTTGACCATAATCGCTGTACCCTAATTCCGTGGCTGTTACTGGCCCTGGCAACAGGACTCGTGAGCACCCATTCGCTTGCAGGCGAGATTTACAAATGGACAGATGAAAACGGGCTTGTTCATTTCGGCGACAGACCACCCCAAGGGCAACAGGCCCAGTCCATTGGTATGCCTGAAGCTGCCTGGCCTGATGAGGGTGAAACCGAATCCGCGCCGGAAACACAGGAAGCAGCACCTGCCGATGCATCAATCGACACCGCAACAGACGAAGAAGAGCCTGTCCCCCTGACAGCCGCCCAGGCACGGCGGGAAAAAATGGCCAATGAGCGCAAAGAGCGCGCCGAAGCGCAGGCCGAAATGGAAATAATGTGCCAAAAACACAGCAAGCGCCTGACACAGATGGAACCCGCCCGGCGAGTGTTCTACACCAACGAACAAGGTGAGTCTGTGCGCATGGACGACGATCTGCGGACGAAGTTGATAGAAGAAGACAAGTCCTACATCAGCGAAAATTGCGACTAGCAGCATCAGCTCTATCGTGCGGCTTGCTGTGCGGGTAAAATTGCTGGTTTGAATTTACAGGTTTTACAGGCCAGAAAAATGAGAACCAGCGCCTTTCATATTTTTACCATGCGGGAAACACCGGCTGACGCGGAAATTGTCAGTCACCAACTGATGCTTCGGACCGGAATGATCCGCAAACTGACGGCCGGGATCTACAGTTGGACCCCGTTGGGCTGGCGCGTTCTGAAGAAGGTTGAGAACATCGTTCGTGAAGAAATGGACCGCGCAGGCTACCTGGAAATGCTCATGCCTGCGGTGCAGCCCGAGGAATTATGGCAGGAGACCGGTCGTTGGGACGATTTCGGCGGGCAGCTGCTGAAAATAAAGGACCGGACCGGCCGCGGATATGTGTTCGGTCCCACCCACGAAGAAGTAATGACCGACCTGGCGCGCAGTGAATTGCGCAGTTACAAGCAGCTTCCTGTTACCTTCTACCAGATTCAGACCAAGTTTCGGGATGAGATTCGGCCGCGTTTCGGCGTCATGCGGGCCCGCGAATTCCTGATGAAAGATGCTTACTCATTTCATATAGACGCGGCCAGCCTGGAAAAAACCTACTGGGAAATGTACCAGGTGTACACCCGGATATTCACCCGAGCCGGCCTCGAGTTCAGGGCGGTCCGCGCTGATTCCGGCGCCATTGGCGGCAACGCTTCACATGAATTTCATGTCCTGGCCGAATCCGGAGAGGACGAGATTGCTTTTTCGGATGGGTCTGACTTTGCCGCCAATGTTGAGTTGGCCGAAGCGCCTCCAACCGCGCAAAGGGCGGCACCGACTGCTGACATGGTGCTGGTCGATACGCCAGACGCACACACTATCGATGAACTCGTGTCCGGCTTCGATATTCCTGTTGAGAAAACCGTAAAAACACTGGTAGTGGAAGCTGCGGAAAATTCCGGTTCGAAATTTATCGCTTTGCTGGTGCGCGGCGACCACACACTCAATGAGTTCAAGGCAGTCAAGCAGGATCAGGTAGCAAGCCCTCTGCGCTTCGCAACGGACGAAGAAATCCGTGATGCCACAGGCGCAGGCCCCGGTTCGCTCGGTCCGGTGGACTTGAAAATTCCATTTATCGTCGATCACAGCGTGGCAGCCTTGTCCGATTTCGCCGCTGGCGCAAATATAGAGAACAAACACTATTTCGGCATCAACTGGGAGCGGGATCTGGAACTCCCCGCCCAGGCAGATTTGCGCAAGGTGGTCGAGGGCGATGCCAGCCCTGACGGCAAGGGGTTCATCCACCTCGCCAGGGGAATCGAGGTTGGCCATATATTCCAATTGGGTACGAAATATTCAGAATCCATGCATGCTGTTGTTCTGGGCGAAGACGGTAAATCCCATGTCATGCCCATGGGTTGCTATGGTATCGGGGTCTCTCGCATCGTGGCGGCAGCGATAGAACAGAATCATGATAAACAGGGAATTTGCTGGCCGGAACCAATTGCCCCGTTTCAGGTGGCGCTGCTGCCCATGAATGCAAAGAAATCCTACCGGGTCAGGGAAGCCGCAGAAAAACTGTATGCTGAAATGGTGGAAGCAGGCATCGAAGTACTCTATGACGATCGCGACGTACGGCCCGGCGTGATGTTCAATGACATGGAGTTGATCGGCATTCCCCACCGGATTGTGATTGGAGAAAGAGGCCTGGACCAGGGTCTGCTTGAATACCGTCGGCGGACTGAAACGGAAAACGAGGACTTGCCTCTGGAAAACGCAGTGGAAGCCATGCTGAATAAGCTGGCTAAGTAGATAAATCTTCCGAACCGGCCACGCTGTCTGGACTGCTGAAGTGCACATCTCTTTGCGGAAACGGGATGACAATGCCCTCTTCCCGAAACTTCCGGTCGATTCCAAGTAACACCTCATGCCGTACACGGCCCCGTAATTCGGGGTGCTCAATCCAGCCCAGCAATTCGAAATCCAGGGAACTGGCGCCGAAGGCCCGCATCCTCACGCGAGGCGCCGGTTGGTCAATGATCCCGGGGTTATCCCGAGCCACCTCTTCCAACACCCTGACTACCTGTTCAGTATCACTACCGTATGCCACCCCGACCGGCACACGAATGCGATGCTTGATCCAGGGGCCACCGCTTTCATTGGTGATCTTGGCATTACCGATCACCGCATTAGGTATGGAAACTTCCACATCATCGCGCGTGAGCAGGCGAGTCGAGCGGATTCCGAGCCGGGTTACAATACCCCGTTCCCCGGTGTCGAGCACAATGTAATCCCCGATTTTGTAGGGGGCGTCTCCAACAATGGAAACTCCTGATATCAGGTTGGCCAGGGTGTCCTTAGCCGCGAAACCCACCGCAATACCAATCACGCCGGCAGAAGCGAGCCACGCTGTTCCATCGATCCCCCAGATCCCCAGGAAGAGATAGGTAAAAATGCCCAGCAAGAACAGCTTCAGGCCCATCTCGATCAAGGGAACCGTGCGTGGCTGAAAAGCCTTGAAGCGTTCTCTGTGGGCGGACATGACTTCCAGCAAGAGATGGGTGGCCTTAAACCAGGCTCTGCCCCAGAAAAACAGCAACAGGGAGACCAGCACGCGAATCAGCACACGGCCCAGCGCCGTAGGAATATCGGGAATCAGAATGACGAGGATCAGGGAAAGGGCAATAACGGTCTGCAGAATAGGCGCCGAAAGCAAATGGATCAGCCGGTCATCGAACTGGGTTTCAGTCCTGGCGGTCAACCTGGACAGCCCCCGGGTAACCAGCCACTGCAGAGCCTTGCCCAGCAGGAAGCCGACCAGGATGATCAGCAAAGCCAGCACAAACGGGTAGTTTTGCAGAAATTCCCAGGCAGGCCGGGCTATTTCCGGCAAATAATCCACTGGTCGAATATCAATCGTGAGGGCTTCGGGAACCTGCGCGACCGGTGCTTCGTTTACCGCCGCAGGTGGCGCGCTTGCCTGAACACCATTCATAAGGGATCCAGTGTAAATGCCAGGCTGCCTACGCCTGCTATACGGCACTCGACATGATCACGTGGCTCCAGCGTGCCGACACCTGCAGGTGTGCCGGTGAATATCAGGTCACCCGCAGCCAGATCATAATAAGTGGATAACTCCGCAAGGACTTCGGCTACGTTCCAGATCATTTGTGACAAATCTCCTTTTTGCCGTTCACTGCCATTGACGGAAAGTGAAATGGCTCCGGTTTGCCGATGTCCACAGGAACTCACCGGCGTAATGGCCGAAACGGGTGCCGAATTGTCGAAACCTTTTGCCACATCCCACGGGCGCCGATGCTGCTTTGCTGAAGTCTGAAGGTCTCTGCGGGTCAAATCCACACCCACGGCATAGCCGAAAATCATTGAGAGCGTATCAGATGCCGCAACATTGCTGCCACCGCTGCCAAGCGCAACGACCAGTTCCACTTCGTGATGCAGATCAGCCGTCCTTCGGGGGTATGGCACGGTTGCTTCGCAAATGACGGCATCCGCAGGCTTGGAAAAGAAAAACGGAGCTTCGCGTTCGGGCGAACCACCCATCTCGTGTGCATGGTCCGCATAATTCTGTCCGACACAATAGACCCTGTGGACAGGAAACAGGGATCCCTGACCCAGTACCGGCAGGCAGACTGGTGGCTGTGGGTCGACGATATATTTCATATCAGGGTCATTCAGGGCTAACTGCGGTATCGGCGCCAGAACAGGCCGCCGGCAAGACCGCCAAGAAGGATTGCGTAAGCGCCGACGGCCGACACAAGGTCGGGCCACATCGGGCTCGCGTCCACCCACTTGATCTGTTTGACGTAATGTACAAATCCACTGGCCAGCATGATAATCACGGCAAACAGCGAGAAGTCAAAAAAATTGAGCTTTCCGCGCTGCGGCAAAAGGTAAGCATAGAGCCATAACAGGATGACCAGTACCGGCAATAGAAGGAGCGCGGTTAACATCCCAGCTTTTTAATGCCAACCGCATCGCGGATGCGGGCAAGGAATGGACTGGCATAGGCCCGGGCCTTGGTGGCGCCTGCCTGCAAGGTCTCCTCAATGCGCCCGGGCTCTGCCATCAGCGCTTCGTATCGTTCGCGACTGCCCGTCAATTCGCCGTTGATCAATTCAAATGTCTGTTGTTTGGCCTCACCCCAGGCAATGCCATCCCGGTAAGCCTGGCGCATGGCTTCCCGCTGGCCCTGGCTGGCAAACGCCGAGTAAATGGTGAACAGGGCGGAATCAGCCGGATCTTTTGGCTGGCCGGGTTCCTGGGAATTGGTGACAATCTTCATGATCGCTTTGCGTAATTGCTTCTCCGGCAGCCACAAAGGAATCGTATTGTTATAACTCTTCGACATCTTGCGGCCATCCTGGCCAGGCAATACCGCAACGTACTCGTCCAGAACCGCTTCGGGCAATGTGAAGCAATCACCATAATGATGATTGAAGCGCTGTGCGATGTCCCTCGCCATCTCGAGATGCTGCACCTGATCCCTGCCAACCGGAACATGACTTGAGTTGAACATCAGAATATCAGCGGCCATCAGAACCGGGTAACTGAACAGGCCCATAGTCAGCGCAGAGTCCGGATCTTCGCCCGCATCCACGTTTTCCTGCACCGCTGCCTTGTAGGCGTGGGCCCGGTTCATCAGCCCCTTGGCCGTCGAGCAGGTCAGTATCCAGGTCAGTTCAAGGATTTCAGGAATATCCGACTGGCGGTAGAAAACCGCGGTCTCCGTGTCCAGCCCCAGGGCCAGCCAGGTGGCCGCGATTTCCAGCGTAGACTGTCGCATCCGTTCCGGATCCCGATTCTTCACCAGGGCGTGATAGTCGGCCAGGAAATAATAGGACTGAACGTCTGCATCGTGGCTGGCCAAAATACAGGGCTTTATGGCGCCCACGTAATTGCCGAGATGAGGTGTTCCGGTCGTCGTAATTCCGGTGAGAACGGTGCGCTTGCTCATAAACGAAAAATCCGCGATTCAAACGGTGGATTTTACGGCAAACAAAGGCCCAAGTCCGGACAAATTAAATTTCGGCAGAAGACCAGGCTACATATTGCAGCAGATTGGTTATCAGTCAATTGGCCGGACACATGGCAAGATCCCGGGTCTTCATATCGGCATTGACTGACCCATCGGCCAGAGCCCGCATGCAGGCAATCATTTCCGGCATTCCCTTGCGCATTAACTGCCGCACAATAAAGCGCGGTGCGGGTACTCCCGGCTGTATGCGAATTTCATGCAGCACCACAACTCCATCCGGCATCGCAATGAAGTCCCAGCTTCCTTCCATCGCCTTCAAATTGCCTTCAACCAGCCGGAATTCGGCATGCTTGAATGGTTCTTGCACGGTGCGGAACGAGTAATCCTGAGTCGGGATCAGCCAGCCCTTTTTCACTACCTGGCGAGTAACCGTGTAATCGCTGGTTTGCTCCAGAACTTCACACAGCTTCAACCCTTCCAGGAAAATGAAAGCGTTTTCACAGGAATAGATAACATCCCAGATCGCCTCCACCGGCGCCTGAATGAAAACGACTATTTTGGCTGCGCCTCCTGACTCATCGGTCCGTGTCGTTTCCAGAATAACCTCACCGGCCTTCAAACGCTCCAGCGTCACAGGATCTGGAAGTTGCACTTCACGCGCAGACGTATTTGATGAAATGCAGAACAGCAAAAATATTAGGAGTTGTCTCACGCGCTCACCCGATAAAATCCAATGAAGTATAAGCCAAACCTTCTCATCCGATTTCTCAAGCCAGAATTTCTCATTGGCTGGTTCAATGAAACCCTCTTTTTCAATTAAAATAATCTATATAATCTTTCGATGAATCTCAGAGCCCTTCAGTACTTTGTCAAACTCGCCGACCTCAAGCATTTTAGTAATGCGGCCGATGCCTGTTTTGTCAGCCAGCCAACACTCAGCACCCAGATCAGGAAACTGGAAGACGAACTTGGCGTCCAACTCGTCGAGCGCGCACCCAAGAACATTATGCTGACTCCGGTTGGCGCAGAGATAGCCGAACGAGCCCGCCTGGTTCTCAGCGATATCGACCAGATCAGGGCAGTGGCCAGAGGCGCCGGTGATCCGTCAGGTGGCAAGCTCCGTCTGGGCCTGTTCCCTACCCTGGCGCCTTATCTCCTGCCCCATGTCGTCCCGGTGATCCGTAATGGTTATCCCCTGCTGAGCCTGCATCTTGCCGAAGAGAAGACCGAAGACATTCTCAGAATGTTGCAGCGTGGTGAATTGGACGCCGCATTACTGGCTCTGCCGATCAATGGGGAAGGCCTTGAAATGGAAGTTTTGTTTGAGGAACCTTTCGTTCTGGCTATCCCCGGTGATCACCCCCTGCGCAAAAAAGAGCAAATCAGTCTGTCAGACCTGAACGGTAACGAATTGCTGCTGCTGGATGAAGGCCATTGCCTGCGAGAACATGCGCTGGATGTCTGCGCACTGGCGGGGGCGAACGAACGCGTCGATTTTCATGCCACCAGCATGGAAACCCTGCGCCAGATGGTTGCAGCCAATGTGGGCATCACATTGATGCCCATGCTATCGGTCAAACCACCGATTGCAAAAACCGGCAACCTGGTCTTCATACCCTTTGCAGAACCGGCGCCAAGCCGAACCATTGCAATGGTCTGGCGCAGCAGTTCTGCGCTGTCTTCGTTTCTGCGCGAGCTGGCCAACTGCTTCCGGAACCTGCCCCGGAACTTGCTGAAAATGTAGGAGCACCCGAGGGCATAAACAGGCCATGCCCGCGAACAGAAAGGAGCCGGAATCGGCGCCTTTCTGGTTTCAGAGCGCAAAAGGTCGCCCGCATGGCGGCCTCCTACAGGGCTCTTGTAGGAGCGGGCCATGCCCGCGAACAGAAGGGTACCGGTATCGGTTCCCTTCTGGTTCCAGAGCAGAAACCGTCGCCCGCATGGTGGCTTTATTCCCTCGGGTGCTCCTACAATTAAATTAGTAGTCGAGACCTTCCAGCAAGTCCTGGGCGTCGTCCGGCCCATCCGGAATGTCAGCGAACAGGGGCGTCGACAGATAGCGCTCACCGGTATC
>Ga0055584_100001567_pt1 | contig 22431 bp, 19 predicted proteins | sample OSDHelmetaG_FD_58716 | JGI IMG/M metagenome (GOLD analysis project Ga0055584, IMG submission 58716) | Pelagic marine sediment microbial communities from the LTER site Helgoland, North Sea, for post-phytoplankton bloom and carbon turnover... | ecosystem: Environmental > Aquatic > Marine >...
GGCCTCTCGTCTGTCCCGATCTCTTCGTTGCCTTCTCTTGACGTGCGGACGCATGCCTGCGAGAAGGCGCCTCGATCTCGAAACAGACGAGAGGCCAGAGCTATCATAGAGTTGTTCAGAGGTGCCCTAGGCGTCACATCCGCTGCGACGATCTGGGGACTGGCGGCGATTGGTGTCTGCATTGCGGCAGTGAGTACCAAGACGGCGATACAGCTCTCAGTGGTCTTCGTGCTGATACTCGTCGGTGTGGATCTATTCGAGGGCTACTTCGTTTCCCTTACCCGCGGCGTGCATCAGAAGATTCGAGGGAACAGGAAGCAGGGCTAGAGATACATCGTACTCAGAATAATCGAATAGCTTATCCACATGAGAATGGACAGCGGCACGCCCACCTTCACGAAGTCATTGAAGCTGTAGTTTCCGGCGCTCATCACCAGAAGATTCGTGTTATAGGACATCGGCGTAGCGAAGCTAAGATTGGCGCCGAACAGCACGGCAAGCACGAATACTTCCGGCGGCGCGCCAAGCTGCTGCGCGATGCCTATCGCGATCGGCGTACCGATCACGGCGGCGGCATTGTTCGAAACGATATTGGTCAGTATGCCCATCATTAGCATTAGCCCGCTCATGATGAAGGCCGGTGAGGCGTCGCGGAAGAAATAGAGGAATACCTGCGCCAGATAGTTAGACGCGCCTGTGGCCTCGAGTGCCTGCCCGATTGCGAGACTCGCCACAACCACGAACAGCACCCTGGAATTTATCGCCCGTATCGCGGCCTTGATCTTCAGACTGCGGGTCGCCAGCAACACGAACGCGCCTACCATGGCGCTGATCGCGATCGGCACGATCGACAGCGCCGAAACCACTACCACGCCGAACATGGTGGCCAGGGCGATGGGCGCCTTGCGCGTGCCCGGAACCTCCTCCGTCGCATCGAGCACGAGGAACTCGCGGCTCATCTTGAGGTTGCGAATACTCTCTCGCTCACCCTGTACCAGCAACACATCGCCCGGTTCCAGCGTCGTGTCTTTTATCTCCTCGTGGTCCTTCCAGTCGTGACGGCCTACACGGTGCAGGCCGAGCACCAGCAGCTGATACTGATCGAGGAAGCGCGCGTAGCCCAGATTCAGACCCGCGATGCCAGAACCATTGACGATGGCGATCTCGGCGACGATCTGATCGTCGGCGATAAATGCGGTATCGTCCTCGACCAACAGGTCGCCGGAGTACAGCGTCGCCTTTAAGATCTCAGCGGCATCGCGAATTTTCCGCGCCGTGTCCACCACTCGAATCTGATCGCCCTCTTGCAGCAAGACACTCGGCAGGGGCAGCAGGTAGTTGTCGCCGCGCCGAATGCGGGCGAAGCTGATCTTCTTGCCAACCAGCTCTCGCGCCTCGGCCAGCGACTTACCCAGGGCGGGGCTGTTCTCCGTGATGATCAGGCGCGCCTGAAAGCGGCGGTGTGAGTTATCGGTCAGGTCGATATCGATGTTGGACAACAGCAGCGGCGCGATCAGCCAGAGATAGAGTATCGCAACGCCGCCGGCCAGAGCTGCCGGCAGGAAGAAATCGAACATATCGATTCGCGCCAGACCCATCTCGTTGGCGACGCTCACTACGAGCAGATTCGTCGAGGTACCGATGGTCGTGGTCATGCCGCCGACGATGGTCGCGAAACCGACTGGCATCAGCAACTTCGACGGCGACAGGTTCGCACGCAGGGACACGCTGACCAGTATCGGCAGCAACAGGACCACGATGGGGGTATTGTTGATGAAGGCACTCAATAGCGCGCACACGAAAAGCGTCGCGAACGCCGAGAGGAACGGCGATATCTTCCAGGCCCTGCTCAGGGCCTGACCGACGGGGCTCAGTGCGCCGGTGTTCACCAGCCCCTGCCCCAGCACCATCAGCGCACACACGGCGATCAGCGCCTCGTGGCCGAAGCCCTGAAAGAAGTTTGTCGGATCGAACTCGCCATCTACGTCGCTGTAGGGGAACAGCGAGAACGTCAGGGCCAGAACGATCAGTATGGCGAGCGATGAGATCTCGAGCCGAATGCGGTCTCTGGTGAACAGAAATAGCGCGAAGGCCATCATCATGAGGGCGAAAAGCGCGTGGTAATTGGGTATGCTCGGGAAGACTTCAGTCATTAGCAGGCGGTTCCGGCTGCTTCTTGTAGACGATCTCTCGGTGTGGGTAAGGAATCACGACGCCGTTCTCTCTGAGCGTATCCCACAATGCGATAAGCACCTGGCCGCGTATATTCGTGAGGCCACCCTGCGGATCCCGAATCCAGAAGCGCAGCACGAAATCAATTGAGGAGTCACCAAACTTCGTCATCCAGCACATAGGCTCCTGACTCTTGATAACTCGATCCACGGTCAGCGCGGCCTGCTTCGCAAGCTCGGTTACCTGATGGGCATCGGACTCGTAGGCGACTCCGAACTCGACTTCCAGGCGCACCAGTTCATCGGAGAAGGACCAGTTAATCACCTCGCGCGTGATGAAGTCTTCGTTCGGGATTAGATACTCGCGCCCATCGCGGGTAACCACGGACACGAATCTGGCGCGCAACTCGCGTATCCATCCGAAGGTCTGACCCAGGGAGATGGTGTCCCCCGGACGAATAGAGCGGTCGGCGAGAATGATGATGCCGGAGATGAAATTCGAAACTACCTTCTGTAAGCCGAAGCCGATGCCCACACCGATAGCGCCTGTTAGGACTGATAGCACGGTGAGATCGATGCCCACCGCCGAGATCGCGATGACCGCCGCCAGCACGATAAGAGAAATCCGCAGCACCTTGCCGATTAACAGCCTCAGCCCCGGCGTGATGTCCTCGTTACGCTGGATGCGTCGCTCGACGAAGTTGCTCACGACGATCGAGCCCCACAGCGACAGGCCGAGGATTACGACGACCTTGACGACCAGTAGCAGAGAGATGCGAAAGCCGGAGAGGGAGAAGCCCACGGAGTCTAGTAGCTGGGATACGTTGCCGTCGATGCCGAGCAGGATGATGGCGACATAGAACCAAGCCGACAGCGAGATGAAGCGGCGCATCGCCCTGTTGCGTATGGTCTGGGAGCAACCCGTGATGAGCAGCCAAGTCATCGACAGTAGCATCGAGACATAGATCAGGTAGGCATTGGGCCAATCGAAGTTCTGCAGCAGCGACCAGGCGATGCCGTTGAGTACCGCGAAGTACAACCACTCCAGCCTGCGCAGTAGCGCGATGATGATTCGCAGCAGCTCGGGGCTGTCCTTGATCTTACGCGCCAGGCCTTCGAGCGTTGGCTCGGATCGCCGAGCTATGTAGACGGCAATGAGATAGGCGCTGCCGACGATAGCGGCCTGAATGACAAGATAGGGATCGGACCCCGTCTCGGTGATCGAGGTCACCAGGCCCTGCAAGCGAGCGCCCAACTCTTCTGCATCAAATTCCATTCGCTACTCCGGTTCCCACTATAGGGACGCTTGAAAATTCTGCGGCGCGCCCTAGTCGCGCGCTGTATTCACCTCACCGCTTAGAGCGATATTACTGCTGGTATCGGAGCTAACGGTAAATCCGTTCTCCAGCAATGTCCTGCGGCAGCCGTCCAGCACATTGATGCGCAGCAGCCAGCCATCGACGTCGCTATCGAACAGGTTCTGCCAATAGTGTACCGTCAGCTCAACGTATTGTGGCTCGAGGGAGGTGATCAATGAGACCGGTTCCGGTTCTTCCAGCACCCCCGCGACCTGCTGCACGGTTTCCAGCAGCAGGCTACAGGCCTTCTTGGCATCGTTCGCGTAGTCGATGCCAACGGTAAAGCTAAAACGGCGCAGGCCATCCTGGGTGTAATTGATGAGCGGCTTGCTGAACAGCTGCGAACTTGGCACGTAGATATCCCGGCCATCGTCGGAACGCAGATGCGTATAGCGCAGCTCGATGGACCTGACTCGGCCCTCCAGGCCCTCCGAATTGATCAGGTCGCCTACGCTGAAGGGTCTGCTAAAGGCGAGGAAGACTCCGGCTATCAGGTTCTCTCCAATCTCGCGAAAGGCGAAGCCCAGCACGATTGCGGTGACGCCGCCGCCGGCCAGGATCGAGAGCGCCAAGCTCTCCAGGCCGACGATATTCAGCGCGAGCACGACGCCGAAATAGAGGGAGACGAGCTGGATCAGCGTGCGAATAAACTTGTCGTGGATGCGCTGCCTGGAGAGCCTGCTCAGAAGTGAATTCACCCCACGCGCCAAGACACGGCCTAGCAGTAAGAACAGTAGCAGGACGATCAGTGCCGCGAGCAAGCGAGGGGCGAATGCGATCAGTAGTCGACCTTGTTCTTCTAGCTGCTGTGCTGACAATTCCATGCTTTCCTCTAATCTCTTAATCGGCGCCGCCTGAGCATTATCATAACGGGTATCTGCCGCCAAAGCCTATGCGCAGGCGCTTGTGGCTCGCATGGCTATTTCACTACGAATCGGCGAGATCGACTAGCCAAAACTGCAAATACACCGCATCGATACTAGTAAGCTATTGTTTTTATTAAAGAACTAGTTCTGGCGCTTTTCTTGCAAACTACTCTAGTAAGTCTAGAAAGCCCAGTGAGTGCCGTCAGGTGCGAAACTGAGCGGCGACAAGCCGTTGTAACCAATCGCGCGCCTGCTGCGTCTAATGGGAAAACGTGGCAACAACGAGGGTTTACTGCGGCATGAAAGTTTGGCCGCCCCCTCGCCGTTTCCAAACCAAGAATAAGAGTAGTGAGTCTATCCGTGAAAATATCCGATACCTCGTCGCAAGATGTCATCCTCGAGCCGCAATCGAAGACCAAGGCCTATGTGATCGGCGCTATGCTGCTAGTCGCTCTGGCGGTAGGCGCCTGGCTGCTCGCGCCCACCGTCTCGCGCTGGAGCCAGGCACAGGAGTCCGTGTCCGGCGAACGGCTGCGCACCGCCGTGGTTCGCCGGGGCGACTTCGTGCGGGATATCTCCGTGCAGGGTCGCGTGATAGCCGCCGTGAGTCCCACGCTGTACGCCACCCAATCCGGCACCATCACCTTCGAGGTCGAGTCCGGCGATTCCGTGCACACGGGCCAGACACTGGCCACCATCGACAGCCCACAATTGCAGAACCAGCTACTACAGGAACAGGCCAGGCTCTCTTCCTTGCAGGTTGAGTTGGAGCGGCAACGCATTACCTCGCGCCAGCAACAACTGCAGAGCCAGAAGGGCGAGGACTCCGCGGCCATCGCGCTGAAGGCGGCGCAGCGCGAGATGAGCCGTGCTGAGACGGCCTACGAACAGGGCGCGATGACCGCGGTGGACTACGAGAAGGCGCAGGACGACCTGCTGACCGCGGAACTACTACACAAACATTCGCTGCTGGACACCGAGTTAGACGCCGAGCGACTCGAGTTCGAACTGCAGACCCGCCAGCTCAGCGTCGAGCAGCAGGAGCTGTTGGTGAACGATCTGCGCCGTCAGGTCGAGGAGCTGAGCATCGCCTCGCCAGTCAACGGCATCGTCGGCAACTTGGCCGTCGACCAGAAGACCAATGTCGCCAAGAACCAACCGGTACTGTCGGTGGTCGACCTCACCGCGTTCGAGGTCGAGGTGCAGATCTCCGAGAGCTATGCGGACGACCTCGCCATCGGCATGCAGGCCGAGGTGCGTGCCGGCACGGAAATCTACGACTCGACTCTGGTTGCCGTATCGCCGGAGATCATCAGTAATCAGGTCACCGGGCGCGTGCGCTTCAACGACGTGGTGCCAGCCGGGCTGCGGCAGAACCAGCGGCTCACGACCCGGGTGCTGCTGGAAGAGAAACTCGATGTCGTCATGGTACAGCGCGGCCAGTTTTTCGACAGCGGCAACGGCCGCGTGGCCTATGTGGTGGAAGACGGCATCGCCCGACGCCGCCCTATTAGCGCCGGTGCCACCAGTCTCAACAACATAGAGATCCTACAGGGCCTTACCCCCGGCGAGACCATTGTGATCTCTAGTACCGATTTGTTTAACAGTGCGGATGCCGTACTCATCAATAATTAAAGAGGCCTTAGCTATGCTAGACATGAAAAATATCCGAAAAGTATTTCGCACCGACCTGGTGGAAACCTGCGCGCTGGACGACTTTTCCCTAACGGTCGATCAAGGGGAGTTCGTCACTATCACCGGTCCATCGGGCTGCGGCAAGACTACCTTCCTGAACATAGCGGGCCTTTTGGAGACACACAGTGGCGGGCAATACCTGCTCGACGGCGCCGACGTCTCGCAGCTTGGCGACTACGCGCGGGCCAAGCTGCGCAATCAGAAGATCGGCTTCATATTCCAGAGCTTCAACCTGATGCCTGACCTCAACCTCTTTGACAACATCGACGTGCCATTGAGATACCGCGGCATGAAGGCAGGAGAGCGTAAGGAACGCATCGACAAGGCGCTGGATTCGGTTGGCCTGTTCGCGCGGCGCAAGCACGTGCCGGCACAGCTGTCCGGCGGCCAGCAGCAACGCGTCGCGATAGCGCGCGCACTGGTGGGCGACCCCCTCTTCCTGCTCGCCGACGAACCCACCGGTAACCTCGACTCCAATACGGCACAGGGCGTGATGACACTGCTAGAAGAGATCAACGACAGCGGCACGACGATCATCATGGTGACCCACGATCAGTCCCTCGCCCAGCAGTCGAAGCGCAATATCCATATTCTCGATGGCCGGATTAGCAATGGAACGGAATCGAATTCGCAGCCTGAAGCCACAGCAGCCTAGAAACCAGCGGAGCCTAATGCCATGTTCTTTTACTATCTTCGCCTCAGCGCACTCAGCTATCGCCGCAATCCGATCCTTAGCAGCCTGATGGTGTTGGCGATCGCGATCGGCGTCGGCGCCTATATGGTGATCTTCACGCTAAACTATGTGATGGGCGGCAATCCAATACCGCAGAAGAGCGACCAGCTTTTTCACCTGCAGATCGACAGCGGCAATCCCAACACCGAGTCGGATCCACCCGAGCAACTCACCTATATCGATGCGCGCGCCTTAATCGAGGCCGATGCGGCATTCCGCGAGACGCCCAGCTCGAAGATCAGCGGCATCATCGAGCCGGAGGGAGACGATGCACGACCCTTCTCCGTGATCGGTCGCGGCGCGGCGGCCGATTTTTTCACCATGTTTAACGTGCCCTTCCTCTACGGCACGCCGTGGGACGAATCCGCGGATAGAAACCTGCAGCAGGTAGCCGTCATCACGAAGGAGCTCAACGAGCGCCTCTTCGGCGGCGAGGACCCCTCCGGGCAGACGCTGCGCTTTCACAGCAGCAACTTCCAGATCGTAGGCGTGTTGGACGACTGGGCGCCTGTGCCCAAATTCTACGACGTGAACAACAACCCATTCGACGGTGGCGAAGAGATTTTCATACCCTGGAACCTGGTTGCGCCGATGGAATTCTCGCGCAGTGGGAATACGAACTGCTGGAAGGCGCCAGACCCTGGGCGCGAGGGTTTTCTGAATTCCGAATGCGTCTGGATTCAGTATTGGGTCGAGCTACGTGACGGCGAAGAGGAAGAAGACTATCTGCAGTTTCTGAATAACTACGTGGCCGAGCAGAAGGAATTCGGGCGCATGCCGCGGCCGATGAACAATGCGCTATTCGATGTCGAGGAGTGGCTGCTGAAGGAGGAGGTCCTGCCGAACGAGACCAAGATCCTCTCCGCGCTGGCCGCGATGCTACTCGCCGTGTGTCTCTTAAACACCATCGGCCTGTTGCTTTCCAAGTTCCTCGGCAAGTCCGGCGAGATCGGCGTGCGGCAGGCGCTAGGCGCGCACAAGGGCTCGCTCTTTATGCAGCACGTCATCGAGGCGGGCTTCATCGGCCTGCTAGGCGGCATCATCGGTTTAGGCGTAGCCGCGGCAGGGCTCGAGGGCATCAAGGTCGTACTTGGGGATGACCTGATGATGACGGACTGGATTCAACTCAATCCGCCCGTGGTTGCCGTCACGCTGGTTCTAGCCATATTCGCGACTATCGCCGCGGGCTTTTACCCAATCTGGCGCGCCTGCAATGTTAATCCTGCAATCCATCTGAAGACGCAATAGCCCAACACGACCCGGAGACTGAACATGGAAATCGGACCCATACTACGCGCCCTGACCCGCAACAAGCTCGGCGTCATTCTCATCGCACTGCAGATCGCCTTTACCATGACCGTCATGGTTAACGCCGTGTTCATCATCAATGAACGCTCGAAGGCGATGGGGAGGCCGAGTGGATTAGATGAACCCAATATGTTCTACCTGAGCAGCACCGGCTTCGGCGAACAGTTCAATTCTGAAGTCACCGAGCAGGATGACTTGCAACTATTGCGCACTATGCCGGGCATAGTCGACGCGGCGCCGACCAATGCGATTCCGGTTAGCGGCAGTGGCTCCTCCAACGCGCTGCGCCTCGAGAACGACCCGACACTTCCCGCGGTGATCTCCGCGGTTTACTACACCGACGACCATGCCCTTAACACGATGGACCTGAATTTGATTGCCGGCGAGAACTTCAACAGCAGCGACGTGTTGTATCAAACCGCAAGCGAGGCCAGAGACTACGACAGATCCGTTGTGAGCCTGGCCTTCGCGGAGGCGCTGTTCCCCGAGGAAGGCCTCGAGTCGGTCGGGCGCGTTTTCTACAACGGCGACTATCCGGTGCAGATCACTGGCATCGTCGAACGTTTGCAGACGCCTTGGCCGAACAACTCCTTCGTGGAACATGCCATGCTGGTGCCACTGAACTTCATCGGTTCCACCTCCACCTACCTGATACGCACTGAGCCAGGCGAGCGCGATCGCCTGATGGTAGAAACCGAGGAGATCCTGGCGTCCAATAACCCTAATAGAATCATCCGTGGCCTGAAGTCCATGGACGAGACTCGCGAAGAAACCTATCGCCTCGATTCTGCCATGGCTACCATCCTGCTCGTGGTGATCGTCACGCTGGTGTTCATCACCTCGATGGGTATCGTGGGCCTCGCCGTGTTCGGGATCAACCGCCGTCGCAAGCAGATAGGCACGCGGCGCGCACTCGGTGCCTCACACGGCCAGATTCTGCGCTACTTCATGCTGGAGAATTTCTTCATCTCCGGCGCCGGCGTAACGCTCGGCGCCCTGTTTACCATCGGCTTTAGCATCGCGCTCTCCTCGTTATTCGAGATGCCCACGATGTCCTGGTACTACACGCCACTCGGCATGGTGTTACTCATCCTCATCGGCCAGCTCGCCGTGCTCGGCCCTTCGACGCGGGCGGCGAGAATCCAGCCCGCCATCGCCACACGCTCGATCTAGGAGCCGAAACTAGTCGGCGCGCACAGCTGGCCGCGGCTTGGGCCTGTCGATTGCAGAACCTTCGGTCAGCTACCCGCGATCTGCCGGCCTCTGTGTAAGCATTCTGGTAGCCTCGACCTGGAACTTTCTCACATGCCGCGCTTCCGGGTAACAGGGCTGCAGCCGTCGCCGAGTCGACGGTACTTATAAGCATTACTAATAGACGGTACTACTAAAAAATGCGATCGAGTCGATAGACTGTAACAATAGATTCGCTATGATGGTGAGCTAAATCACCCTAGCTGATGCTTGAAGATTCAAACTATGCACAAACTCGTTACCAGCCTCCCGATAGCCCTGTGCGCCGCACTGCTCAGCATGCAGGCGCTCGCCGCCGACAACGGCTGGACCCGGGGTAGCTGCGAGTCGGGCTCCGGTGTCTATGCCTGGACCGACGGCGACCGCTACCAGGGCCAGTGTCTCAACAATTCTTTCCAGGGTCAGGGCACCCTCACGCTCAAGAACGGGGATCGCTATGTCGGTCAGTTCCGTAACGACCAAAAGAACGGCCGCGGCACCTACTTCTTCGCCAATGGCGACCGTTATGAGGGGCAGTTCGTCAACGGCCGCCAGCACGGCCAGGGTGTGCTAACCCGCGCCAATGGCGAGCGCTATGTAGGCCAGTATGCTAACGGTCAGAAGAGTGGTCGAGGCACATTCTACTTCCTGAATTCGGATCGCTACGAGGGAAACTGGCGCGAAGACCGCTTCGAAGGCCAAGGCAGCTATTATTTCGCGAACGGCGACGAGTATTCAGGGCAGTGGCGCGCGGGCGAACAGAGCCGCGGCACCTTCCGCTGGGCCAATGGCAATCGCTACGAAGGACAGTTTCGCAATAACCGACGCGAGGGACAGGGCAGCTTCGACTGGACAAATGGCAACAGCTACGAAGGCCAGTGGCGCGACGGCAAACAGCACGGCCAGGGCGAGAAGAAGTGGGCGAACGGCGACCGCTACGTGGGTCAGTGGATGGAAGACAAGATGAATGGCCAGGGTACTTTCTACTACTCGAACGGCAATCGCTTCACCGGCGGCTTTCAGAACGATCAGATTAGCGGCCACGGCACCTATTTCTTCTCCAACGGCGATCGCTACGTGGGACCTTGGCTGCGCGGCGAGCGCGACGGCCGCGGCACCTATACCGATGCCCGTGGCAATACACAGGCCATGGAGTTTCGAGGCGGGCAGCGCGTCAACTAGCTGCGTAGCTTGTAGCCCGTCTTGAACAGGTAGTAGACGACGCCGAGGCAGGCAAACATAAAGATTAGAATACTCGCCAGGCTCAGCATCACGCTGACCTCCGAAATCTCGTAGAAGCTCCAACGCAGCCCACTCACCAGATACAGCACCGGATTGAAGTGCGAGACCGTCTGCCAGGGCTCGGGCAGCATATCTGTGGAATAGAAGCTGCCCCCGAGGAACACCAGCGGTGTCACCACCAGCATCGGCACCACCGACAGCTTCTCGAAGTTATCGGCCCAGATGCCGAGGATAAAGCCGAATAGGCTGAATGACATCGCGGTGAGCAGGATGAACAGCATCATCACGAACGGGTGCGCGATCTGCAGGTCGATGAAGAAGCTGGCGGTCAACAGAATTATCACGCCCAGTATCACCGCCTTCGAAGCGGCCGCCCCCACATAGCCCAATACTACCTCTAGTGTCGACACCGGCGCCGAGAGCATCTCGTACACCGTGCCGACGAATTTCGGGAAGTAGATACCGAAGGAGGCATTCGAGATGCTATGGGTGAGGAGGTTCAGCATGATCAGCCCTGGCACGATGAAGGCGCCGTAGCTAATGCCACCGACCTGATCGATGCGCGAGCCGATGGCCGCGCCGAATACGATGAAGTAGAGCGAGGTCGTGATGACGGGCGCGACGATGCTCTGCACCAGCGTGCGCCTGGTGCGCGCCATCTCAAACTTGTAGATCGCCATGATGCCGTAGATATTCATGACGACTCCTCCACCAGATTAACGAAGATATCTTCCAGTGAACTCTGGGTCGTGTTCAGGTCACGGAAGCCGATACCGGCCAGCTTGAGATCGTCCATCAGGGCGGTGATGCCGGTACGCTCTCCCTGGGTATCGAAGGTGTAAACGAGCTGCGTTCCATCCTCGCTCAGCTCCAGTTCGTAGCCACTGAGGCTAGCGGGAATCGAGGCCTGCGCGTCGAGCAGATCGAGAATCAGCTGCTTCTTGCCCAGCTTGTGCATCAGCTTGTCTTTCTCCTCGATCAGAATAATCTCGCCGTTGTTGATCACACCGACGCGGTCGGCGATCTCCTCGGCCTCTTCGATGTAATGCGTAGTCAGGATTATCGTGACGCCTTCCTTTCTGAGGTCGCGCACGATCTGCCACATGTCTTTTCTTAGCGACACATCGACGCCCGCGGTCGGCTCATCGAGGAACAACACCTCGGGTTCGTGGGAGAGCGCCTTGGCGATCAACACGCGGCGCTTCATGCCACCGGAGAGCGTCATGATCATATTGTCTTTCTTGTCCCACAGAGAGAGTGAGCGCAGCACCTTCTCGATGTGCGCCGCATTCGGCGGCTTGCCGAACAGCCCGCGGCTGAATGCCACCGTGTTGAACACCGACTCGAAGGAATCCGTCGTGAGTTCCTGCGGAACCAGTCCGATGATGGAGCGCGTCTTGCGGAAGTCTTTGACGATGTCGAAACCGTCGACGGTGACCTCCCCCGCGCTGGGGTTCACGATGCCGCATACGACGGATATGAGGGTAGTCTTGCCGGCGCCATTCGGCCCGAGTAGCGCGACGATCTCGCCGCGTCTTATCTCGAGGTTGATATCCTTCAGAGCTTGGAAGCCACCGGAATAAATCTTATTTAGGCCGCTAATGCGGAGTATGGGGTTTTCGTCGACAGTCATGGGCGAATGAGTATGAACACTGTCTGTGGGAATTACAACCGGCGCTTCTGGTGTTTCTGTGCATGGCTTTGGTGACTGTGAAGGGACGTAGTGGCGGGCAGTATTCTTACGTTGCACTGGGCCATCCCTGGCCCTCCCGGGCTCCGGCCCAGCCCCCAATCATAGATTGGGGTCGTTCGTCTCCGCAGAAAGCTCGCGCTTTCAGAAGCGCTTGCCTCACCCCTGGGCGCTAGTCACTTCAGAATACTACCCGCCACCATGCCTCTCTCGCTTGGAGTTGCCCGCACCCATAATTGGGTGTGCCTGCTGGCTTGGCATCCTATACTGTCGCCATGGCTAAGGATAAGAAAACGGCAATCGATAAAGCGCTGCTCTGGATCGGGGCGATCGCGGCGGCACTGCCCTGCTTCTATCTGAGCTACGTGCTATTCAATGTGTGGCGCGACCCCATGGCCTGGGACGACGGTAACTGGGTACGCCTCGGCGTCGGCCTATTGCTGCTGGAATTCATACTGCTGCACTCCGGCGCCTTCACGGTGGCGATACTGGGGCAACGGGATCTGGGCAGGCACCAGATAAAACTGGCACTCGGCCTGCTCGCCTTCTACACGCTGATGGTGTGGGCCTTCGCCACCTCGCTGGCGGTGCCCGCGCTGCTGTGGATCTTCGCCACAATCGTTCTCGGTCGCAGTGTAGGTTTGCTGTTCAGCCCCAGCGAGAGCCGCCACGGGATAATGGCAAGATCGGGCATCGGCGTGATACTTTACTTAACTGTCGTATTTGGCACGGTGTTTCTGCCAATACCGGAATGGGGGCTAAACAGCTCGGTGTTGAACGAGGTCTATCCCGATCGCGGATCTGGCCTCTGGGAAGTCGAGCCGGAACGCGCCATCGCCGGCGCCGCGCTGTATTTCCTTCTCATCGGTCTCGCCGAGATCACGGTGTTGCGGCCACAGCATAAGAACGGTAGTGAACAACTCAACGAAGAGGAAGATCATGCAACTAACGAATAGATTCAGAGCGAGTCAGCGCACTTCAGGCGAAGGGTTCATCGGCAGGCTTGTTAGCGCTTCGCTATTTCTCCTTTGCTGTCTCACGGCGCTGTCTTCGCTGGCACAGGATACCGTCGAGCCCGCACTGAACGACGAGGAGCGCGAACTTACCGCCTGGCTGGACTCGCAGGAAGAAGACATGGTGGCGATGCTGGAGCGCATCACCAATATTAACAGCGGCAGCCTGAACAAGGCTGGGGTGAGCGAGCTCTCCGCGATCTTCAGCAGCGAGCTGCGGCAACTAGGCTTTTCGATCTCGACGCTGCCCGGCGAGGTGATCGAGATGCCGAGCTGCCCCGGTAGCGACTACAACGTCGACGTGGCGGATCATGTACTGGCGAGCAAGAGTGGGTCCGGCTCGAAGCTGCTAATGATGGGACATCTCGATACCGTGTTCCCACCCGATAGCCCATTTCAGTCCTTCAGGCGCGAAGGCGATACGATGTACGGCCCGGGGGTATCCGATATGAAGGGTGGCCTCGTCGTGATGCTGTATGCACTGAAGGCGCTGAACGAGAACGGCTCGCTGGCGGACAAGTCGATTAGCATCTTGCTCAACAGCGACGAGGAGATGGGTTCGCTTTCCTCGCGTAAGTATCTGGAGGAACAGGCGCTGCTACACGACTGGGGCCTGGTGTATGAATCCTCGGGCAATAATCGCCTCACCCGCGAGCGCAAGGGCCTCGGTCAGGCTCGCTTCGTCGTCCATGGCCTGGCGTCCCACGCCGGTGGCGCGCACGAGCAGGGCCGCTCCGCAATCAAGGAGCTGGCCTACAAGATCGTAGAGATCGAGAACATCACCGACTACGAATCCGGCGTGACCGTGAACGTGGGTGTGGTGAGCGGCGGCGAGGCCCGCAACACGATCGCACCCTGCGCCGAGGCGCTCATCGACCTGCGCTATCCCGAGCCCGAGCAGGGCATCGATGCGGTCGCACAGTTCGAGGAGATTTTCGGCAACGTCTATAGCTACCCCGTAGACTCTGGCGAGATCACCACCGAGAGCTGGACCAATCTGCACCGCCCCGCGAAGATCGCGACGCCAGAATCGGACTATCTGCTTAACAAGACTATCGCCATAGGGCGTCTGCTGGGACAGGAACTCGGAGTCGGCGACTCTGGCGGCGGGACGGATGGCTCGCTGACCCAGGCCGTTGGCCTGCCTACCCTGGACTCGCTGGGCAGCGCGGGTACCGGTGCACACTCCAATCGTGAGGAGGGCCGAGTCAGCTCTCTGGTCGAGCGCGCGAAGCTCAGCGCGGTACTTATTCATAGACTAGCGACCGAATAAGTGGTGTCATGCCATCAGGCCGCCACAGCTGCAGAGTGCCGATGTCGAGCCTACTAGAATAAGAATAACGATGAGGACTGTGAATGACTGCGCCCGTTGAAAGCATTTCCGATAATCCTGAATCAGCACAAGCCTCCAGCCTCGCCGCCGCCGCGAAGGCCTACCAGAACCCCTACTACCGTTACCTGGTGCTCGGTATTCTTACCGCCGCCTACGTCTCCAACTTCGTCGACCGACAGGTCATCAACGTATTGGCGCAGTATATTATCGAGGATCTCGAGATCAGCGATGGCCAGTTCGGCATGCTCTCCGGCCTCGCCTTCGCCTGCATCTACACAACGCTCGGCATACCGATCGCGCGCCTGGCCGACATCAGTAACCGCCGAAACATCATTGCCATATCAATTACCGTATGGAGCCTGATGACGGCGCTATGTGGCGCGGCACAGAACTTCTTTCAACTCTTCATGGCGCGCTTCGGTGTCGGCGTCGGTGAGGCGGGTGGCTCGCCGCCAGCGCACTCCATCGTCTCGGATATCTTCCCCGCCGCCCAGCGTGCTACTGCACTCTCTATTTACTCGCTCGGCGTCTACGGCGGCATCCTGGTCGGCACGATCGGCGGCGCCTATCTCGTGCAATACTTCGACTGGCGCACCGCGTTTGTGGTCGTCGCCATTCCCGGGCTGTTTCTCGCGGTGCTGGTGCGGCTCGTCATCAAGGAGCCGCCGCGCGGCATGGCCGAATCGCGCAAGGATGTTGCACCGCCGGGCTTCTTCCGCGTGCTGCAGTTCCTGTGGGTTAGGAAGTCGTTTCGCCACCTCAGCTTCGCCTGCGCCCTGCACGCCTTCGTCACCTATGGCATGGGCAACTTCATGCCGCTATTCCTCGGGCGCGTGCACGGCATGCCGATACTCGACGTGGGTTGGTACTACGGCATGATCGCAGGCGTCGGCGGCCTGGCTGGCACCTTCTTCGGCGGCTGGATGTCCGATCGCATGGCGAACAAAACCGACGACAAGACCTGGTATGTCTGGGTCCCCTTCATCTCGACCGTATTGGCGATTCCGCTGGGGCTGATTACCTTCCTCGTCATGCCCAATGGCGTGACGGCGGCCTTCTCCTACCTGCTGCCAGTGTTCTGCGGCGGCTGGTATCTCGCGCCCTGCATCGCCTCGACGCACTTCCTGGTGGGCATACGCATGCGTGCGATGGGCTCGGCGATTCTATTGTTCGTATTGAACCTGATCGGCCTGGGGCTCGGCCCAATGATGACCGGCTTCATGAGTGACTGGCTGGAGCCTAGCTTCGGCGTGGATGCGCTGCGCTATGCGATGTCGATTACGCTGATGGTGAACTGCTGGTGTGCGCTGCACTACTATTTGGCTACACGCACGATCAAGGGCGATTTCGAGACGGCGCCGGCCTAGGGAATCTCTGCTTACTAGATCGCGTCTAGCGCCTGATTGATCTTGCTGACGCCGATCACCTCGAGTCCATTGATCTTGTTCTTGGGTAGATTGGCCTTCGGCACGATGGCCCGCGTGAAACCATGCTTCGCCGCCTCCTGCAGGCGCTCCTGCCCACCGGGAACCGGACGAATCTCGCCCGCCAGACCGACCTCGCCGAACACCACCAGATCCTTCGGCAGCGACTTGTCCTGAAAGCTGGAGACGATGGCGAGCAGAAGCGCCAGATCGGCGCTGGTCTCGCTAACCTTGACGCCACCTACGACGTTCACGAACACGTCTTGATCCGCCATATACAAACCGCCATGGCGATGTAACACCGCGAGTAGCATGGCGAGACGGTTCTGCTCCAGGCCTACGGCGACGCGCCGCGGATTACCGAGCTGACTGGCATCGACCAGCGCCTGTATCTCAACCAGCAGCGGCCGCGTGCCCTCCCACAGCACCATCACCAGCGAGCCGGGGGTGTCTTCCTCGGTGCGCGCCAGGAAGATCGCCGAGGGGTTCTTCACTTCTTTCAGGCCGGTCTCGGTCATCGCGAACACGCCTAGTTCGTTCACCGCGCCGAAGCGGTTCTTCTGCCCGCGCAGTATGCGGTACTTGGTATCGTTGCCGCCCTCTAACATGATGAAGCAGTCGATCATATGCTCCAGAACCTTCGGCCCCGCGAGATTGCCCTCCTTGGTGACATGGCCTACCAGGAACAACACGGTATTTGTCTGCTTCGCATACTGAATGAGATAGGCCGCGCACTCGCGCACCTGGGAGACGCTGCCGGGTGCGGACGCCACGTCGCTGCTGTGCATCACCTGAATCGAATCGACCACCAGCAACTGCGGCTGATGCTCCTGCGCCGCCTTGCAGATCTGTTCGACATTCGTTTCGGCCAGCATCTTGAGATTCTGCTGCGGCAGGTTCAGGCGCTGCGCGCGCATGCCGACCTGCTGCGGCGACTCCTCGCCGGTTACATACAGCGCCGGCTTGCCAGAGTCGGCCAAGAGACACATGATCTGCAATAGCAGCGTGCTCTTGCCGGCGCCAGGGTTGCCGCCGATCAGCACCACCGAGCCAGGCACCAGGCCTCCCCCCAGCACGCGGTCCATCTCATCGATGGTACTGCTGAATCTAGGGAGCGCATTGAGGTCGATCTCTGAGAGGTTTTGCACCGGCGACTTCTCGCCCGTGTAGCCTTGCTTGCGGAAGTCGGCCTTGGTGGCCGGCGAATTACTACTGCCGAGATTAATCTGAGACAGCGTGTTCCATCCCTTGCAGGATGCACACTGCCCCTGCCACTGGCCGTGTTCGGTGCCACAGTCGGTACAGACGAAAGCGGTTTTATTCTTTGCCATACACTCTATTCAACGTAAAAATTTGCGCTGCGCCAGGCAGCAGGTATTGAGTTTGCCTAGGACCCAGCGCTCTCATTCATCAGTATAGGTAAATTCGACACGCTGGGTGACCTTGCAGAACAATTCGTAGGCGATGGTGTCGGCGTAGCGCGCGACCTCGTCGGCGGGCAGGCCCTCGCCCCAGAGCACAACCTCGTCGCCGACGCAGGCGGTGGGCATCGCCGTAAGATCGATGGCGATGGTATCCATGGATACCCTGCCGAGTAGTCCGGTGCGGCTAGCTCCGCTAATGGAATTGACCAGCACCGGTGTCCCGTTCTTCGCGGAACGGGGATAGCCATCGCCGTAGCCGATAGAGACGATGCCCACACGGGTGTAATGCTCGCAGCGATGGGTGGCGCCGTAGCCGATGCTCGCGCCGCGCTCGACTTCGTTGATGGCGATAAGGCGCGCACTGAGAGTCATGACCGGCTGCAGGCCGATCGCCTCGGCGCTGATGCTGGCGAAGGGCGAGCCGCCGTAGAGCATGAAGCCCGGACGCAGGAATTGATGGTGGGTCGCCGGATGCTGCAGTATACCCGACGAGGCGGCGAAGCTAGACTGAACCGGCCCCTGGGTGGAGCCTGCCAGCAGCTCACGCATCTCATCGAACGCCGCTATCTGACTCTTGGTCTGATCGACCGCCAGCTTGTTCTCCAGATCGTCCGCACTGGCGAGGTGTGACATGAGCACGACCTCATTGCCGGGGTGACGGTGCAGGTCGCCATAGACCTGTAGCGTGTCTTCTCTGTTCAGGCCAAGTCGATTCATGCCGGTGTTGGTCTTCACCCAGACCCTGCCGACGCCGGACAGTATTTCCTTCTCCAGAAACTTCGCGATGATCTCGAACTGATACATCGAGTGTACGACGGGCTCGATTTCGTGATTGAGGCAGAGGTCCATCTCGGCGCGATCGCGGAAGCCACTGAGCAAGACGATCGGCGTCGTGATGCCGAGGGTGCGCAGCTGCATCGCCTCCTCCAGCGATGCCACGGCGAAGGCGGCACACTTGGTGTGGGCAGACTGCAGCGCGAATGCCACCTGCTCCATGCCGTGACCGTAGGCATTCGCCTTGATGACCGGAACGATCTGGGACTCGGGGCAATGGGTGCTGACCAGGGCGAGATTCTTCTTGAGCGCGTGTAGATCTATCAATGCCCAAGCGCGATGCGAGGCTTCCATCATGTGCAATCCGAGGCGCTAACGGCGTGGCTATCCATGGGTGTAGCTGTCGTCGTACCTCGGCTGGGCGAAGTTCTCGAAGCGCGTGAACTGACCCTGGAAGCTGAGCCGCACAGTGCCAATTGGGCCGTTACGCTGCTTGCCGATGATGACTTCCGCGATGCCCTTGTCCGGCGAGTCTTCGTTGTAGACCTCGTCGCGATAGATAAAGGAGATGACATCGGCATCCTGCTCGATCGCTCCCGATTCACGCAGGTCCGACATAACCGGTCGCTTGTTCGGCCGCTGTTCCAGACCACGGTTGAGCTGCGATAGCGCGATCACCGGACACTCGAACTCGCGCGCGAGTAATTTTAAGGAGCGCGAGATCTCGGAGATCTCGCCGACGCGGTTGTCGCCGAAGCCCTTGATCTGCATCAGCTGCAGATAGTCCACCACCACCATGCCGAGGCTGCCGTGTTCGCGCACGATCCTGCGCGCGCGTGCGCGCATCTCCATCGGGCTGAGGGCAGCACTGTCGTCTATAAACAAGGGGCGGTCTTTGAGTTTCGCCACGGCGTTATTAAAGCCCGGCCAGTCTTCCTCGGTGAGCTGTCCGGTACGCAGCTTGGTCTGATCGATCTTGCCTATCGAAGACAGCATACGAAAGATCAGGCTCTGCGCGGGCATCTCAAGGCTGAACACCAGCACCGGCTGCTCGGTGGTCAGTACGGCATTCTCCACTAGGTTCATGGCGAAGGCGGTCTTGCCCATGGAGGGACGTCCGGCGACGATGACGAGGTCTGACTTCTGCCAGCCCGAGGTCATCGCATCGAGGTCGGTGTAGCCGGTGGACAGGCCGGTGAGGCTGCCGTCCAGGCCAGCGAGCTCGTCTATTCGGTCTACCGCCTTACTCAAAAGTGGATTAATCGCCTGCGGCCCCTGATCCTGCGGCCGCTCGTCAGCGATATTGAAGACCTGCTGCTCGGCCTCGTCCAATACGATGGCTGCCTTCTTGCCGCCGGTGTTATAGCCGCTGTCCGCGATGCCGTTGGCGACGCTGATCAGGCGGCGCAGAATCGCGCGTTCGCGGATGATCTCGGCGTAGGCGTAAATATTCGCCGTGCCCCTGGCGTTGTCGGTCAGCTCGCTGAGGTATTCGACGCCACCGGCACTCTCTAACTCGTTGAGACTGATCAGGGACTCCACCAGTGTCACTGCGTCGATAGGGCTGTTCGCCTCGCTCTGCTGCGACATGGCGCGGAAGATTATCTGGTGCTCTGGGCGGTAGAAGTCTTCCGCCAGCAACACATCGGCCAGGTTATCCCACTCGGTATTGTCCAGCATCAGCCCGCCCAGTACCGCTTGCTCGGCATCGACCGAATGGGGAGGTACCTTCAGCGCCGACACATTGCTGGGCTCGCGATTCTGGGGAGTGGGCGGCGTATCGAATGACATGAATGGCTTCTGCTTATTGTTGGAATTTGTCGGTTTGGAGGGCGAAAAAAAACACCATCTGCCTGCACAGATGGTGCTTCATGAAGGTAGACAGGTCAAGTGCCGGGGCAGCGCCTGTACTGGCGGCCTTAGCCTTCCTTCGTGTCTTCTTCTGCTGCCTCTGGGGCGGCTTCGTCCGCTACCTCGGCGATCTCGGCTTCCTCAAGTTCTTCAATCTCTTCGATGACGCTACCGTCGTCGCTGACGCTAGCCGCTGCATCGAGACCCTGGATGACCAGATTGATCGTCGCCGTTACCTCGTAGCCCAGATCCAGATCGATATCGTAGCTTCCCAGCTCTCGGATGAAACCGTGGGGCAGTAGCACTTCAGCCTTGACGATATCGGAGCCGAACTGCTCGTTCAGCGCTTCCGCTATGTTCTGCGTACCAACCGATCCGAACAGCTTGCCCTCGTCGCTGGCATTAACCTGCAGCAATAGGCCTTTGCCGTCGACTACCGCTTTGCGCTTCTGCGCTTCTGCAATGTTGGCATCTTGCGCTGCGAGTAGCTCGGCCTTGCGGCTCTCGAACTCAGCCAGGTTCTGCTTAGACGCAGGAATCGCCTTACCCTTTGGAAATAGAAAGTTGCGCGCGAAGCCGGATTTCACATCAGCGGTATCGCCGATGTCGCCCAGGTTCACAATTTTTTCAAGTAAGATAACGTTCATTGGTTCTTCCTCATCTCAAATTCTGTTCTGGCACTGTGTCAGTGCGTCATTCTCATTGCGCCGGCTGTTGCAGGCGCTTTCTAAAGTTGTACCAGCTATCCAGCAGTGCCAAGAGCACGACCAGGTTCGCTATCAGCGGCAGCACGATTAGCGCGTACAGGACGGCTAACCAGAGGCTCGACAGTTTCTTTGCCGCCACCACCGCGTGAATCAGGGCGAGCCCCGAGAAGATCAGCGGTAAAACCAGGTACAGCATCCAGCTCTGCGGGATGAGTACATTAAAATTTGCCAGCATCATCAGGCCGACCAGTATCAGCGCTACTTTCTGTTCTACCCGTAGTGCATGGAATTCCTTTTGGAATCCACCCGGATTGAACAGCGCAGCCTGCATCCAGCGAGACAGCATCAGCAAGACTATGGCCAGGAACATATAGACCGCGCCCATGAAGCTGGTCATCAAGTCTCTGAGCGAGTCCAACTGCTCGCCTTCTATGCCGTTTGCATCGAAGTAGGGCTGCATCTGGACAAAAATCATATCCAGCAACGCCGGCTGCAACAGCAGATAAATCTCTACGCAAACGCCCACGGCGATCGCGGCAAGCAGGGTAAATTCCCAGGACTGTGAAGCTCTCAACAGCCCTGCCAACCCCGTCACCCCCAGCAGCATAATCAGGGGAACCGGATCGCCTGCTACGGCCCACCCTCCTATCGGGAGAATGGCCCAAACTAGTATCTGCGCGGCTTCCTTCATGCCCTTGCGCAGTACGACTAAGCCTACAACTACTGGGCTTAGAAAATATGCGAGTGGTATCAGCCCCAGCAGCAGCACTGCTATTGTGGCCTGTTTGCGTCCCTTCATTACGAATTCAGCAAGGCCGCGCATAGTTAAAACCTTTTAAACTTGGTGGCTGTCCGTATAAGGAATCAGTGCCAAGTAGCGCGCACGCTTGATAGCCGTGGCGAGCTGACGCTGATAACGGGCCTTTGTGCCGGTGATTCTGCTAGGGACGATCTTGCCCGTCTCAGAAACGTAGGCCTTCAGGGTTTCCAGGTCTTTGTAGTCGATCTGTTTGGTGCCTTCTGCAGTAAATTTGCAGAATTTACGTCGGCGAAAATATCTAGCCATAATTTTTGTCCTGTCTAACTATCTGTATTCGTTCTAGGAAAAGGATTTGCGAGAGGCAGCGAACTAGTCGTTCTGCTCTTCTTCAGCCACGGCTTCTTTGGCAGGCTCCTCAGTAGCAGCTTCTTCTGCTTCTTCGGATTTAGCCTCTTCAGCGGCTTTCGCTGCTGCTGCCTTGGCCGCCGCTGCGGCTGCGTCATCTTCCATCTTGCGCTTCTGCTCGGCGCGCTGCTTGCGCTCCTTGCCTTCGCGCTCGCCCTTCAGAATCAGCGATTCCTCGGTTACAGGCGCCTTAGCCTTGATGACCAGGTTACGAATAACCGCGTCATTGAAGCGAAACAGAGTAGAAAGTTCTTCCAGCGCCTCACCGTTGCACTCGATGTTCATGAGTACATAGTGGGCTTTGTGGATCTTGTTGATTGGGTAGGCGAGTTGGCGTCTGCCCCAGTCTTCCAAACGGTGAATCTTGCCACCGCTCTCTGCCATTAACTGGGTATAGCGCTCGATCATCCCTGGGACCTGTTCGGACTGGTCGGGATGCACCAAGAA
>Ga0055584_100001568_pt1 | contig 22430 bp, 21 predicted proteins | sample OSDHelmetaG_FD_58716 | JGI IMG/M metagenome (GOLD analysis project Ga0055584, IMG submission 58716) | Pelagic marine sediment microbial communities from the LTER site Helgoland, North Sea, for post-phytoplankton bloom and carbon turnover... | ecosystem: Environmental > Aquatic > Marine >...
AACCCGTCGAGAAGCCAGCCTGGGCTGCCGTGAAACGGTCGAGAGGGTGCCCTGGGGTACATGTCTAAGCGAGTCCCGGTACTGGCTACCCGCCCTGGCTCCCCACCGATATCACAGGCGGAAAGATAGACTGACCTATTTCCAGTTATTCAGAATCAGCTTTGAGCGTCACCGGTCGAAACAGCCGTTTAACGACCTGTGCAAAAAACCACAGAAAAGCCACGGGCAACAGGGCTGTCTGAACAATAAACACCACACTCAGCTGTATCATGTGTTCTATGACCTGAGCCGCCTGTGCCTGCATACGCTCCAGCCTTCCGGACAGATCAATGGAATCAACCGTACTGCTCCAGGCGCGTGTAATGGAGCTCAGCATACCGGCTTCACCGTCAACGGCGCTTTCCGCGTTCGCGTCCTCGCTTAGCTGCTCCAACTCTCTACCGGCCTCGGTAATGACCTCCGTGCTCTGCTGGTAACGTTCTTCTAGAAACTGCTGATATAGCAAGTCGTTTGCGATCAGCATGACCGGAACTGCAAACCGTACAAACAAAACCAGCAGGAAAGCCCGCTTTAACAGTGCCCTGGTTACTTCTGACCCCTGCCCCGGATGCCACAATCGTATCAGTAACCACGCAGCCAACAACGTGACCAGGACCTGTATGACCCACCATGCACTGATATCCAGCAATACGTTCTGCACACCCAGTGAAATGGTCGCGCCCATCATGACCCATGAAAAACGCTCTACCAGGTCATTCACCGGGTCCAGGATTTCACCCGGAGTTAAAGTGACCCCTACCCCCGCAGGCTGTAAAGCAATCTCGGTACCCTGTACCACCGAAATAACGCCATTGATTGTTCTGGCCAAGGCAAAAGTGACAAAGGCACGCTGAAAGAGCTGCTCATAATCGGCAGACGCGCGTTGATCCATAAATGGTGTGACAGAAAGCACCGCGACAAGAAACAGTGCCACGCTGAGCAGCCATGGGTTGATGGTCGCTGTCTTATTCATTCATGCTCCGGGCAGCTGTCATTATTTCTGCGGGTACACAGTTTATACCGACATCATGATAATCACGCCACCAATTGTCAGGGCAAGACCGGCCAGCTTGCGCCGGTTAATCTGTTCTCCGAGCATTAACCAGGCCAGGAAAACGATAAACGCAACGTTGGTCTCGTTGAGTACTGAGGCCACCGACGCATCAATTAACTTGTATCCCGCCAGCCACAAAATCAGCGCAAAGTATGACCCCAGGAATGAAGCAAACATCACCGTACCCCAGGGTTGCGGCTGACTGAAATTCTGTTTCACACTCTGCCAGCGTGCGCTCAACAGCATATAGACCAACATTCCGCAAATGCCACCGACAATTCGCAGTTCAACCGTCCATAAAAACGGCTGTGTTTCCAATATTTCCTTTACCATGACAACACCGGCAGCCATCATGAACACCGCGCCCACACCGTACATCGCACCCTTTTTCACGTCGGCTGTATCCACGACAGATCGATGCGAACGCCAGGTGACAAGTAACACACCTGACATCACCAGCATAAAACCGAGCCACTGCCAGGAAACCAGGCGTTCACCAAGGAATACAGCAGACAGAAAAATCACAAAGGGGCTGAACAGGCTCGAAACAATACCGGTTCTGCTGGCACCCATCATATTGAGTGCTTTCAAATACCAGGTATCCGCAACTGCGATTCCGAGCAGGCCGGACAGGAAAACCAAAAACAGTTCTGTGAGTGAATAGCCGGGTAGCGTAAAACCATTAACCAGCAATATCGTCGGAATCAACAGAATCAGGCCAAACAAATTTTTAAACAGGTTCAGCTCAAATGCCGGCAGTGTCTCACCGGAGCGGCGAAACAGGATAACAGCAAGCGCCCAGACGAGAGCACTGGAAATGGCAAAGAGTTCACCCCAGCCCATTAAGAAATACGCCTTGGAATTGAGCCCGGAAACCCATCAAGTCCCGGAATCAGAGTCATTCCTCAACACTTGCCTTTATCAACAGCACCGGAATCATGGGTACGTCCTCCGCATCGAGCGCCTCGCTATACCCGGTTTTCGTCTCAGCGATAGCCTCAAGCACTTCCATTCCGGAAATAACCATACCGAAAACCGTGTAACCCCAACTGCGCGAGTTCGGGTCAAGGCTGGTGTTGTTATTCATATTGAAATAGAACTGCCGGGACGCTGAATGCGGGTCATCATAACGGGCCATCGCGATGCTTCCCGTGACATTCTTTAAACCATTGCCAGATTCATTAAGTACGTTGTCATGCAGGGTTTTCTCTTCAATGTCCTTGGTATAACCGCCTCCCTGCACCACGAATCCCGGCATCACGCGGTGGAAAATGGTTCCATCGTACTCACCCTCCAACACGTAACGTAAAAAGTTATTGGACGTAATGGGTGCACGCATACGATTCAACTCAACGACAATATCACCCATACTGGTTTCAAGCTTGACCATGGGAAACAGGTTGTCAGGAATCATTTCAGGCGGGAAACAGTCCTTGCCGGCAGACTGGGCGGTCAACGGAATCGATATCAACAACAGAACAATTGACAAGACATACTTTCTGATCATGGCTAAACTCCATTGGCAGGTAAACCGCCCGGCCAGGGCTATAAGTTTTTGACAGGCAAACCCAGGAACCGGCAGGCGCAATAAACGCATTTGCCCTATCCCTGAAACAATACCGGTATTTTCACATGTCGCCCAGGAGTTCACCACATTGAACTTGTTCAAATCCATATTCATCAGCGCTTTTATTACATGGCTGACCCTGCTCAGCCTCTATGGTTTCGCCAGGGTTATCGGGGGATCGGAGCCATTGCTTTCATGGCTGGGGCTGGCTTTGACTGCTTTTGCACCGCTGGTATTCTTCATAAAGGCCTTCCTGTTCAAATCACCACGAACATCCCGTCACCCGGTTGAGTACAGCATCCTCGTCGGTCTGGGGCTTGCCGTGACGATGGCAATGTCGTTCCGTTATGGCCAGGCTGCCGGTGAGATACATTTGTGGGCCGGGGTTACATTGCTAGCGTGGCTGGCCTATTTACGCTGGTACTCCGTCTTTCATACACGTGATGCAGAGGCCCTGAGAGTTGGCTCAAAACTACCGATCTTCCAACTGGAGACCCTGGAAGGCCATACTGTCTCCTCAGAATGCTTTATGGTAAAACCACATTTGCTGCTTTTTTATCGTGGCAACTGGTGCCCGTTTTGTACCGCCCAGATCGAAGAACTGGCGGGCGCCTATCAGCGGTTGGAGAAAATGGGCGTCAGCATGGTATTAATCAGCCCCCAGTCAATCAGGAAAAATCAGGCTTTAGCCGCCCGTTTTGATGCTCCCATGACATTCCTTCGGGACAAGGAAAATGCGGCCGCCAAACAACTTGGAATCATACACACCTGGGGAACACCGATGGGACTGCAATTACTGGGGTACGAGTCCGACTCGGTGAAGCCCACGCTGATTGCGACCAATGCGCAGGGTCAGATTGTCGTTTCCGACCAAACCGATAATTACCGTGTGCGACCCGACCCTGAAGCCATTGCGGAACTGCTGGCCGCAATTAATCTCGAAAACTAAGCTACTTATTTTTCCTCTGAAGCGCTTTTGTTCTGCCGAGGCTCCTTGGGCATACGCCCTGCCTTGCGCAGGGCATCGCGGAGGAGATATTCAATCTGGCCGTTCACGCTCCGCAACTCGTCATCTGACCAGCGGCGAACAGCCAGCCAGATGTCTTCGTTGATGCGAAGCGGAAATGCCTTTTTCTGAGCCATCAGATTCAGTCTTTAATTGTAAAGGGAGCCCGTATTTAATACCGGTTGCGCATTTTCCTGAGCGCATAGCACGACAAGCAGGTTACTGACCATGGCCGTCTTGCGGTCATCATCAAGCTCAATCACATCCTGATCTCTGAGCTCATCGAGTGCCATCTTGACCATACCAACCGCGCCATCCACTATCGTCCGTCGGGCCGCAACAATGGCCTGGGCCTGCTGACGTTTGAGCATGACACTGGCAATTTCCTGCGCATAAGCCAGGTGAGAGATACGCGCTTCAATCACTTCGACGCCGGCTTTTTCAAGACGGTCCTGAACCTCCATTTTGAGTTGTTCAGCAACTGCTTGCGGAGCGCTTCGTAAGGCAATCTGGTCTTCAGCATGTGATTCATACGGGTAACTGGTGGCCAAATTTCTAAGCGCGGCCTCTGTCTGAATTTCGACAAAGCTGATGTAATCATCCACTTCGAAGCTAGCCTCAGCCGAATCTACAACCTTCCAGACAATAACCGCCGCTATTTCAATCGGGTTACCGCTACTGTCATTGACCTTGAGTGGATCGCAATCAAAATTGCGCACCCTCAATGACACCGCTTTCTTGGCATAAAACGGATTGGCCCAGCGCAAACCGGTTTCGCGTGCGCTGCCTACGTAAGTGCCAAACAGCGTCAATACCCTGGCCTGATTCGGATGCACCATGAAAAAGCCCGCAAAGCAGATCAGCAACACAATCGCGATCAGTATTGAAAAGATTACGAGCGGGATCGTCGTTGATTGGACAGCGCTGAAAAACATGTAACCGTTGGCGAGAAACAACGCTGGCAAAATGAACAGAGCCAAGTATCCGGATGCATAGGTCTTTCTGATTTCTTTAATCATCGTTCCACTCCTTGATATCATTTATATATCATTTTAATACATTACAGAAAAAAAACAATAGGTCTAAAGTCACCATTTACCTATATCGAGTTGGCCATAAGCTCGGGCGAAAGGATATAATTGCGTTCGGCTAAAAATAACTGGAGAAAAACATGCGAGGCCTGATTTTGCTTTTGGCGGCTCTACTCCCCCTATCGTCCATGGCGGAGTCCGGCCTGCCTTTTCTGAAAGATATGGCGGGTGACAGGGATTTGCCCCGGCCATGGGGTATCGGTTTTGATTTTTACACCATGGATCAGGACTACGATATCAAGAGTTTGACTTTCGACCTTCCCGGTGTCTCGGTCGGTGATCCGGAAAACATCGCGGTAACAAACGAGGTCAAGCACTACGATATTCAAGCCGATGCCTGGATACTGCCGTTTTTAAATGTCTTTGGAATTGTTGGCAGGGTAGGCATCGATACACTGGTGGATTTCAGCGCGGCCGACATACAGGGCCTGCCGCCCGGCATCAGCCTGCCCACGATACCGGTTTCGTTTAATGGCACGGTCTGGGGTGGTGGTTTCACCCTGGCTTACGGCGCAGAAAAGTGGTTCACTTCTGTGACCACCACTTTCACCAAAACCAGTACCAGTGGCGATCTCGACTCCAAGGTCAACTCAACCTCTGTCCAGCCACGTATTGGACTACTCAGAAATGGCTTTCGATTTTGGGTTGGCGGCATGTACCTGGATACCGATGAAAAGCACAGTGGTATATTTGATCTTGGTCTGCCCGGCCTTAATGCTGTCCCATTTGAGGTGGAACTGAAATCCAAGGACAGCTGGAATTATGCTGTTGGAGCCGGTTATTCATTCAATGACAGGTTCAACCTGAGCTTTGAAGCAGGGTTTGGAAACCGCACCCATACGCTGTTAAACCTTAACATGCGCTTCTAAAATCAGTATGAGCAAAAGGTTCTCAACCCTACTGTTTTTGTTCATTTCCGCCCCGGCACTCGTCGGGGCATACGAAACCGACCAATTCAACAACCGCCTTCAACCCATTGGTGATTCCACCTCGATTCTGAATCAGCAGGTGACACTTGCAATTGCCAGCACCATAATTGGCTGGCAAGGTAAACCAGCCAAAATGAAGGTGGTCGATGGAATCTATTACAAGATTGGCGGGAAGCACTGGGTAGATAAACTGGAACGGTTTGCCATGGCTTCCGAAGACGTAGAGCGCCTTGATACACCGCCACATGATTCGATTTACAGTGGTCATCCCCTGTATGCAACACGGGTCGCCGGGCTTTTTGGTGTCGGACCAACACTTAAGATCAACAATGTTCTGGTGGGTACCGATAAGCTGGGGCACTTTCTGTCCCAGGGCCGAAAGTTTTACCGTCGATGGGTGAGGATGGGTGACGAGAGCATGGCTGCAGAGCACTCCGCTTACACCGAACGTGCCATATTCGGCCAATTGACCACCGGTTCATACTCAAATGCCGACCTGGTCGCAAACTATGAAGGTTTCCTGTTTTACCGCAGTCTTTTTGAAGACAATGTCATTCCGGGAAAGCCAGCCATACTTGCCTGGAAAGAAGACCATTGGATAGTGCAGCGGCCATTTGACTGGGCGGATCACGTCAACGACTATTGGGATGAAGCACTAAACATCAATCACTATGATCAGTTACTTTACTCGCACATGAAAACCCGCCTACTTACTTTTTGTGACAGCTACAAAACAAACCCCGAGTTTTTTGTGGTGCATGATGAAGAAACCCTGAAATACCGTTATCGCGACCTGCAATTGCGTGATACCTCGGAATTACGGCTTGATCAGCTGTGCACTGATGATCAGGGCGCCAACACCGAAGCATCAATATTAACCTCGGGTTCACAATAAGCGGTTCTTTTGACCAAGCGCTTTTAATTAAGGTTGCTGCGTGTGATCGCATAACGAATCACTCCACTCTCAGAACCGGCACCCGTGTGCTCAAAACCATTCTTCTCAAGCACCCGTATAGACTGGATAAGATGCGGCAGGGTTTCTGCACAAACCTCATTAACATTATTATGGGTAAATGCCCAACCAACCAGCCTTGCAACTGCTTCTGTGGCGTAGCCCAGGCATTGGTAATTACTCAGAATCGAGTATCCAATCTCAACCGAACCTGCTTCATCCGGTCGACCCTTAAACCCGCAAATCCCAATCAGATCACTGCCATCACCCGGAGTCAGCAGGTACCAGAATGACCAGCCTTGCTCAGAAACCTCACCCAACTGGTTAAGGGCAAATTGCATTGCTTGCGGGCCATACAGGTCAGGCGGCCAGGATTCTGGAACTTTTACGCCCAACGCTTCACTTAGAAGCTCACGGTCATCAACATCCTTTCTTATCAGCTCGGATGTTGCTGCAATAAGGTTCAAACGCCGGGACTTTATCAGCCGGAGTGACAGGGCTTCGGAGTAGCTACTTGTCATAAGCGGCCTCAAGCTGATTCCAGGCAGATTGCAATGCTGACAAGTCCCCGGCGGGCCAAAACTTTGTCAATGATCTTTTTAAGCGTTTCAAATTCCCCTCTCCGTTGACAGTCTCGCCGGGATTAAAACGCGCCCGGTCAAAATCAATTAAGAATACCCTATGCTCAGCATCCAGCAATATGTTCCGGGCATTCAGGTCTGCATGCCAGAGCCCGGCGTCGTGAAACCGGCGAATACACCTGCCAACATTTTCCCAAACACTCCCAGCCAGACCATCACCCATCAGACAATCTGCGAGAGTATTCGAGGATTCGATACACTCGGTCATGATTGCACCGCTTGAAGTCACACGGCGGTGTTCACATAAGGCTGAGACCGGACGGGGCACAGGCAAACCAAGTTCAAACAGTTTGGACAGGAGACGGAATTCCCTGAAGGGTCTGGACCTTGAGATACCGGTGAAGAAATAACGCTGCCTGCTGAGTTTCGCTGCCCAACCACCACGCAGGTAGTGCCGTAGCACGACAGGCCCCGGAATCTCGATAAACCACGCACTGCCGCGGCCAACAGCTTCTCCCTTCACTGCCTGCCGGGAGCGCCAGTAATCAACACTGAAAAAGTCCGGCCCTGGAAGATCCATAAGACATGCATCATAGATGACAGCCCATGATTTCTCTTTGTGAACTTCATGCTTCATAAGCGCCTTATTCTAAAGCACAATGCCGGAACCTGTCAGATCGTTTGTTACCGGCATCAACTTATCCTCTTTAACGTATTTGCTTTTGATTAAGAGACTGATGCAATATGCTTCTCAATGTTCTGAATGTTTCTGTTTTGGTTTCCAGGGGTACCAGGTGTCAGATATTTCCATCTGTATTATGCGACTTTCGGCAATCGGGGATGCGACACATGTAGTACCCGTTATTCGAACCATTCTCAAGCACATGCCGCAGGCCAGAATCACCTGGATTATCGGCAAACTTGAAGCACGTCTTCTCAACGACCTGCCCGAAGTTGAGTTTATCGTATTTGACAAAAAAGGTGGTTTTTCTGCAATCCGCGAACTCAGGAAAACACTGAAAGGCCGGAAATTTGACTTTCTGCTGCATATGCAAGTCGCTGCCCGCGCTAACTTGCTGAGTATGCTGGTGAATTCCCCTGTACGGATCGGCTGGGATAAATCACGTTGGCGCGACCGGCATCAGTGGTTCATCAACCAATGCGTTGACATACCGACGCAAGTGCACCAGGTTGACGCCTTTCTGGCGTTTTCCCACGCGCTCGGCATACCCCCGGAACCACCGGTGTGGAATTGGCCCATTTCTGCTGAAGATGACGACTGGGCAAGGCAGGTATTGGGTGATGGCCCTCCCCTACTGATGATAAGCCCCTGTTCAAGCCACCCGCTGCGAAACTGGCAAGCCACCCGCTACGCGGAGGTGGCCGATCACGCGATATCAAAGCTGGGTATGCGGGTTGTACTCACCGGCGGCCCATCCGAACTTGAAGCAACTACCGGGCAGAACATTGAGTCAGCCATGCAGCACAAACTGCAAAACCTTATTGGCAAAGACACGATATGCCAATCAGTTGCCTTGTTAAAGGCGGCCACCATTGTGATTTCACCAGATTCCGGGCCCGCACACCTTGCCTCAAGCGTTGATACACCGGTCATCGGCCTCTATGCAGCAACACCCAGCAGACGTTCAGGCCCTTTTAACAGCCTTGATTTGTGTGTTGATAAATATACTGAAGCCGCCCGAAAATTCAGACACAAGAACCCAGAGGAACTACGCTGGGGTCAGCGTATTGAGTTTCCCGGTGTTATGGACCTGATCGAAACCCGGGACGTAATCGACAAACTGAATCAGTTTATGCAGTCTTAGTGTACTTCTTGGCAAGGACGCGCCATTACCGGCAAAGCACGCCTTGCGGCCAACTGCTTCACGACTCGCTGAACCCTGCAATATACGTGTATCAGTACACTAGGAATAATCCTGATAAGACTTCTCTTCAACAATTTCCGAACCAAGATAAACATTCAGTTCTTTCTTCGCGTTGGCACGTTGGTCATTGGTCACGTAAACACTTCGGGCCAGATCAATAAACACCTGGTCAAACTCCCTCGCCCGTTCCTTATCGCGGATATCGTCTTCGATTTCCCACAAGGCTTCATTGATGGTTTTTAGCTCATCGTGGATACGGCGAACGGTTTCATCTTCATTAACCGACCGTTGCCAGGAAGCCTGCAACAACTCCAGTTCACGCTTTACATTGGCAAGCTTGCCAACATCACTGATCCGTTCTGACTTGATTTCCAGAATGGTGATTTTGTCCAACACTTCACCCGGTGATACCGGTACTTGAATAATATCCATAGTTATACCTTGAATGCATAATTTTTATCCGGATCTCTCTCGATATCCGGCGGGTAGTTTTTGCGTTTATCCGCATAATATAGGGCCCTCTGGTCACCATCACTCAGCCCGTTGAAGGTGATATACAAAACACGGCGGGCCTCATCTGTAGTGTTCGGCAGGGACCGGTGCGGTGCATAGGAATCAAAGAATACCGCATCACCCGGCTGGCAGTGAACCGGTTGGTAAGATGCATTGGAGGTGTCTTTATCGGTCAGTGGCGCCCACATCTTACCCAGCAAGCCCTGTTTATGCATACCGGGGATCATTTCAACGCTGCCATTTTCCGCATTGGTTTCATCGATCGCAATCATCGCAGTAATATGCAATTTACCATAGTCGTCCCAGCCGGCCTGTACGTCCTGATGCTCCTTGAAGCCATCACCGCCAGGCAGCTTGAAATTAATTTTATCCTTGAACAGTATCGCCGACTCTCCAAACAGGTCGCTGACCGCCTGCTGCATTCTCCGGCGTGTAATCAGTTCGGAAAAACCCTCGTGGAATGAAACAAAGTCCTCGATTCTTGAAATGATTCGTGAGCCATCCTGCTTGCTCGCCTCAAAGTACATCATGTAATGACCCGGCACTTCAGGCGATCCGGAAACCTCATCCGTCCAGCTGCAGATATCTTTCATTTCTTCAGCGTTATACATCCCCCTGACAACCAAAAAGCCGTCACGGTGAAACTGTTCAATCTGTTCTTGACTCAACATGCTCATAAACCTTTATCAGAAACGTTCAAATCGTGCTTACTTTATACCTTTTCCACAGCCCCTTAATGACCGAAATCAGGTTATTGGTCGTCCAGTACAAAACCATACCAGCCGGAAATGTATAAAACAAAATAAGGAAACCCAGGGCCATCAACACGAGATTCCGCGCGTGCTTGCGCTGCTGTTGGGCATCCATGGCCGGATGGCCATGCAATTTTGAAGCGATGAATGAGAACCCGGTCATGATAAATGGAAGCAGGTTCAGATATCCGCCAAAAAACGGCAGGCTGAATGGCAGTTGCAGAAATGCGTCGGGCTGGGACAAATCAGCGATCCAGAGGAACGACTCACCGGACAGATGGATGTTTTCTGCAAGCATATCAAATGCACCGATAAAAATCGGTATGACCACAAAAACACCCGCCAAGCTTTTCAGACTATACAGCGGATGTACATTCGCCTCCTTGTACATCGCGATGATCTTTTCTGACTGTTGCTGGCCCTTATAGTCTTTCTTGATGGCGGCCAGGGTGGGTGCCAGTCGCCCGTCAATTTCGTGAACCTGGTCCTGCAATCGGTCAGCAATTTTGCTCAAGGGCCGCATCAGTATACCAACCGCCACCGATAAAACCATCACAGCCAGACCCCACTGCGGCACCACCATCGCTATACCCGTGAGCAGGTAATATAGTGCCTGGCATATCCATCGCAACCAGAACCACAGGCCGGAATACATCAGGCTTTCGAGTTCGGAAGCTGATTGTGAAAGCGCGGATGGTTCGATGGGCCCAAGATAAAGTTCCAGATCAAGCCCCTGGTCCGCTCCCGTAGCGGCTATTTCAATAGATGCATCCTCCACGGACGCACCGCTTAACGGAGTAATGGATAAAGGCGCTCCCGGCAGCGCCATCACAGTCCAGAACCTATTGCGAAAACCAAACCAGTCCTTACTCACCCGGTCAGCCTGTTCGGTTTCATCCAGACCTACCGATTCAACCGAGGAACCATCGAAAAGAAGGTATCGAGTCTGTTCCAGCAAATAACCAAAACCACTGGATGGCGGAGGCCGGAAAGCCATACCGCTTGCCAGGCGTGCTTTTCCGGACTCACTGGAACTGAACGAAATCATCCAGCCCTTTTGAGGAATTATCCACCGGCGTACGGCATTACCTGATGGATCAGTAAACACCAGTGTTGTTAAAGATTGATTGGCGTCACGTTCCAACTGCCACTCACCTGGCGTGTCATGATCAAATACCAGCATGCCCTGTGCGGCCGACAGCAGAAGGGCTTTCGTATCCGGTTTGGAGCACCGGGGAAAACAGGCCTCGACCAGCAACAGGTCTCCTCTTTCGCTGAACTGCAAATGCAGGGATTCAGAATCGACCGTCACATCAGCCATGGCAGATACTGAAAACAGCAGGCAAAAAACCACCAGCCAGACCCGGAGCTTTCTAAGACTCATTTGTGAAACCGTGTGTTTTCGCGCATGACCGCCTCCAGCACTTCGCTATTGAACTGCGGATCATCCAGCAAGCGATAGTTGCCGCCACGAACCTCGTACATTCCATTGGGAAAGGTCACCGTAATCTGGTCAGGTTCCAGAACGGCGTAATTGTAATAGCTTCCGGCGATTAGCCAGTCCCATTGCGGCCCATCAAACAAATCCTGTCCGCTCGAGTAATCGGAATAGGCATTGCTGCAAGCCAGCAATCGTCGCATCAGGGTTGGTGCCACATCATAATGCGAAGTGCGGTGAGGAATATGCCGGGGCTCTAATCCAGGCCAGGCCAATAGCATAGGCACGCCTAGTTGTTGACGGGAGTAACCGGATCCATGGCCTTCAATACCGTCACCATTCTCATTGAATTCCTCGCCATGGTCAGAAGAGATCATAACCACAGTATTATCCGCCAAACCACGTCTTTCCAGGTCTGCAAAAACCTGCCCGATCAGGTCGTCAACAAAAATCATCGAGGTTTTGTAATCTGCAAACGCTTCAGGCAACGGGTCCCCGGCATTGGCAGAAACACGACCCTCGTACTCAGGAGGATAGGTTCTGTCATTGACCGCATCGTAGAAAAGGAAGCCAAAAAATGGTTGATCTGAGACCCGCTGATCGAGCCATGACATCCATTCTTCCGTCATGATCCGGTCACGCTCCCAGGCCGGTGCATCAACCGGTTTTGTTTCAATACGGAGATTTGGGACATTTGCGAATGCCGTTCGATCGAGCGTGACAGGCCGGTATAAGTTGGAACTGCTGAACAGACCCATCTGGTAATCAGCCGCCATCAACTGATCCATCATAACCGATGGCTTTTGTAATGCTTCGAAACTGCCAAAATAACCGGGAGGCAGACCATAGAACAGGCTAAAAGCACCGATCCGCGAAGAGTTACCACCACTGAAATGATTTGAAAACCGGCTTGCCCGCTGTGAGGCAAACTTATCCAGGTTCGGCGTCAAGCCGATACCCGTCAGATCACCACGCATGGCATCCACCAAAACAATCACCAGGTTCAGCTGCTTCGACTGTGAACACTCCAATGGCGCCAGTGGATAGTTAAGCTTCGCAGCCGCCTGGTCCAACCCGCCCGCCATGCGATTGGCCAACTGGCGTTCCCTGCTTTGACTGATATCAACCAGGCCAAAACGTACCAGCAGCTTTTTTGCAGTAAACCCGCGCTGCACCGGCAACTGTTGCGCCATACTGGTCACCGGCACGAAATAACTTGCATCGGCCCAGGCGTAAATACCCTGCGCAACGACAAAGCAAAACGCAACCATGACACCCAACAAGCGACCGCCATGAGCAGGTGCAGACACAACCCAGGACCAGATTCTGCCGGCCAGCATATATTCAAACAATAGTGCAATCACGAACATGACCGCTGTAAAAACCAAACTGGGCGTGCCCAGTATTTTTAGCGTCAGGACATTAATGTGAAACCGGCTTTGCGACCACAGCAGACTATCGAGCAAAATAACGGCAATCATCACGGCCATCAATATGACGGCCAGGGGCTTGACCCATCGCAACGATGGTCTTACCAGTATGAGTGGGGAAACCAGTAGCAGCAGCGGCAGCAGGGCCAGCCAGCTGTGATGACTGATGTATATGGTCACCAGGTAGATCCAAGCCAGTGCTGATGACCCATCCGGGCCACCACTTAAATAGCGTAAACCGATCAGACCGAGGATCACGGCATTGGCCATTGCAAACCAACCCTGCCAACGGAACAGCAGTCGACGGTTTTGGTTGTCCGGGGTTCGTTTTCCAGCCATGTGGCTAGCCCCGGCTTTGGCGTTCAGATGCTTTCTCATCCGCCAGTCGCGCGATTTCCTTTGCCCCTGCCTGGATGCTATCGCCTATATTGAAGACCATTTGCGAACGTAAGGTCTGCATGTTCTGCCTGAAACTCGCCTGGTCCTGCAGCAAGCTGTCGATCTTCTCCGGAACTTCATCCAGGTGTTGTGGTGAAACTATATCACCGGCCAGTTCACGAAAAGCGGCTTCCTGAGGCTCAATATCCAGTGCTTCCCAATCCGGGTTACGTATCCGGCGGGGTAAATCGATAAACAGAACCGGCTTTTCCAACCCAAGCGCATACTCAATGGCCATGGCCGACCAGTCACCGATCAGGATATCTGACCTGAACAGGCTTTCACTCTCACCCATGCGATCCTGGAACTCAAAGTTGTCATGATCCCCATATTTGGATCTCAGCTTCTCTATCACTTCCGGTGTCATTTTGAGGGTCTGGTAATGCGGTCGGATGATCACGCGATAACCCGCAGCCAATAACAAACCGGTCAACTCATCACCGCAGGTATTGAAAATGGACTGGTCACCCCAGGTTGGGGCGATCAAAACCGTCGTGGTATCGGACACTTCAGCCAGGGTAGCGCTCAACTGATAAGACATGGACACGACCAGCAGATTTTCCAGCCTCGGGTGTCCGTATTCAAACAGGTTTCTTTCCTTGATGCCTTGCATTGACTCACGTTTGCGTAACTCTTTCACATGGTGCGGACCGGCGCAAAACAGACTGTCATAGGCATCATAGGAATTGGCATGATCCACCATATGGGTACTGCCGAGTGAGTGGAACAGGTAGATGTAATGAACCGGGTTAATCGATTTTTTCAGCTGAAGATTGTTCAAATCCATCATGGTCATTACGACCACATCGGCCTTTTGAAAGTTGAAGTGCAGTGTCAGAACGAGACCTTCCGGTATGAAGATCGCCTGGAAATGTTTGTGTTGCCGATTGAGGCCTTCATCATTCGGATCGGAAGTGACATAGGTGACTTTGTGCGCTAGCTCGTCATTCAGCACAGTAATCAAAGATTCGAAGTAGTGCCAGTCCTGGCCACTCTCAGAATAAATAACGATATTTCGCCAGTCCGCAGATAATTTGCGGTATTGGCGCCATGCTGACCAGCCCTTAAGCAGCCCCATCGTCAGCTTCTGATTCGGCAGGTTTGCGCTTGAAAAATGCCTTGATGCGGTACCAATAGGTTTTGATAGCCAGCGCCAAGGATGCAAATAATCCCACGATAGCTGATATGAGCATACTACCGGTGGTTGGATCCAGGTAAGCCATTGCCGAAACAGGCATCAACAGCAGAGCGATCAAAAGCGCAAAAAGCAATTTTGGTTGATATGAATCCGGGCCAATAGTTTTTTTCACTGTCAATTCCCTGCCCCTGCAATCACGAGTCTGAGCGCTTGTTCAAGCCGGGCCATGTCGTAATTGCTGATCTCACCCATAGTTGAAACCCTGAACAATTGCGCTGCCAGGTCTCCCTGGCCTGCATAGATGATAAAACCCTGCTGTTTCAAACCATCATGTAATTGATTGTAGGTCATGCCGGCCGGCATATGATAGCTGCGCAATACACATGAGCTTTCATTTGCCGGTAACCACTCATCAACACCCAGTTTCTCACATGTATCGGCCACACGTGCGGCGAGTTTACGATAACGCAGGCGCCGTGATTTCCAACCACCCTGCTTTTTGAGCTCTTTCAATGCCTGGGCAAGCCCAAGCAAGCTGTTGACCGGGGGTGTAAACGGTGTCGACTGTCTTGCCTGGTGTTCCGCCCAGGCGGGCAGGTGCAAGCTCAAACTGCGTGGTTCGATATCCTGCTTCAGGGCAGGTTGGCGGCACAACACCATCGCCAGCCCGGGAATACCATGCAAACACTTGTTTGCAGTTGCAGCAATCGCCAGCAAGGAATCATTTTCAAATGGAATTGATTCCGCACCAAAACTGGAGACCGCATCCAATAAGAGCTGAACCTTGTAATTCGTGCATAAAGCGGCAATTTCATCTACCGGGTTCAGACGCCCTGTTGTGGTTTCGTGATGCACCGCAGCAACATGTGAGAAATCACCCGTTGCGAGCAAATTTGCCACCTCGGCCAGGTCAATGACTTCACCCCAGGCAACCTTGAGTGCATGACACCGTATCCCATGTATGCCGGCTATCCGGCTTAAGCGTTCACCATAGACACCATTTTCAAGCACCAGTACGTGCGCATCTGACGGCAACAACGAAGCCATCATGGCCTCAAGGGCGAATGTTCCTGAGCCACCGACTAAAACTGCAGCCCAGGATGCCGGGTCACAGTCATATACATCAAGAAGACCACGAATAACTTCATCCTGTAACTCGAAGAACTCAGGTTCACGATGGCATAAATCTACCCGTGCCACAGCTTTGCGCACGCTTTCGCTCAGTGAAACAGGGCCTGGATTGAGAAGTATGGGTCTCACGTTATATCCTGATTAAATCGAAATCACCATGGTTCCGGCGACGACTAGAGAGCGTGACTCACTACCCACAACCAGATACCGCAGCCCAACAAATAAAGTGAAATCGGTAATTCGCCATTGCGGATGAGTGACTGATAGGTATCCCAGCCACTGGCTTTTAAATCCGACCAGCGAACCCGTCCCGGGATAATGGCACGAATATTCTTACTCCATTCACGCCAGTCATCCCCAAAAATATTTTCCAGCTTACTGTCTTCATAAGCTATCGCCGCCGGATACCAGATCAGGAAGAACAAGACCACAACAGCGGCCACGTACAAATTGGCAGATGCAATGGTGAAACCGATCAAAATAATGAAGTTACCGAGGTATAAAGGGTGCCGTACCAATGAATAAGGCCCCGTTGAGGCCAGTTGCTTATTCTTGAAAATATAACCGGCTGCATAAATGCGAAATACCTGACCCACCACCACCATCGCAAGCCCGATCGCCACGGTTCCCCGGTCCGGCCTGGCAAAATATGCGCAAACAGCCACCAGCAACAAGCCAATGGCCTGCCGCAGGATTTCATTGAAGCGAACGCGATCGAACAAGCCCAGTAAGCCGGCTCGTTTACCCATCATTGTAATTCGCTCTTTGACCATATGGGGCTCCCTGTTAATAGGCGCAGATTTTACTTGATTTCAGTCCATGATATGAGTGTTTTATCAGTTCGACTTTATCCTGGCGCTTTAAATAAATATTACTGCGGGGATATCCAGTCGGCTTCCACACTCAGATGTTTCATCAACCGCCTTGCAGTATCGGCCGGTTTAACTGAAGGGCGCGGTAATCCATCAGGGATACCCTGCCTGGTTTCAATGCGCATGAAAGCCGGTGCTTTTGCCTGCAAAAATCCAGCGATTCCGGGCTGACCCGGGATTGCTGAATAAACACTTTGATAGCCGCAGGCAGAGGCAACTGACTGAAAATCCACTACTGGACTTACCGTTGCCTGACCACCGGTCGATTCGTGTACCTGGTTATCAAGTAACAGGTGATAAAAATTATCGCCGGCATAGGTGCCCACCGTTGCCATATTGCCCATGCGCATCAGTACTGCACCGTCACCATCGATGACAATAATCTTCTTATCCGGCCTGACCAGCGACAGACCCAGACCGAACGAGGCCGCACAACCCATTGAACCGACCATGTAAAGCTGATTCGGACGATCTTCAATTGCGTATAGCTCGCGCCCGTTGAAACCGGTTGAAGCGATAAGAACCGCGTCCGTAGCATTGCTATCAGTCACCAATTGCTTAAGAACCTCATGTCGACCGGGCGTTTCGTCTCCTGGTAATTTTACTTTCTCTTCATCCCTGGTGACTGGTCTGGAGGGGACAGGCGCTTGCTTCAAAGGGTATGGTGCCACCATGCCCTTTTTCATTATCAGTGCATAGGGTCTGCCGGTGGAACCCATGTGATTGACCGCCGTTTGCAGGGTTTCCTCTACATCTTCCTTCCGTTCGGGAAACCAACTCCAGGGAATTTGCATGGTCTCCAGGAGTTGCGGTGTAATCTGGCCCATCAACTCATGTTGCGGTTCATCAGGTTTGCCGGGTTCGCCTCTCAGGGTAATGATTAGGAGTATGGGAATGCGAAATATATGGTTTAACGAAGTCAGTGGGCTGACAGCATTTCCCAGCCCGGAATTTTGCATCATTGCGACCGAATAGTGCCCGCCCAGCGCTGCGCCGGTAGCGGTTGCAACCGCATCACCCTCGTTAGCAGATGAGATATAGGTCAACTCTGAATCACCGATGGTGTAATTGATAAAAGGCGTCAGATAGGAACAGGGTACGCCTGCCCAGAAATCAAAACCCAGGCGCTTGGCCGGATCGACGAATTCTCTTGCTTCAATCATAAATTTCCCGGTGTGATTATGATGTTTTCACTCACCAGTAGTATGTTCAAACGCCCCTGCGCGCTCCAGATCACCCAGGTTATTGATATCCATCCAGTGTCCATTGACATACTGCACCTGTGGCGCGTGTCCATCCTTGATTAGCTGGTTAAGCAGGTCCGGCACACCGAGGCACGCAAAATTCTCTGCTTGCTTCAATGTCCGCATTGCGGAACGCAGATATTCTACCCCGTCACCTGCTACCCGCATCATTCCTATCCAGCGGCCATCGGCTTGTCTGCCCTGACTCTCCGGCTCGGCAATAACTTGATCCAGACTGACTTTCTGTTGGTACATGGCACGGTTGTCGGGCGCGGAACAATAGGCCAGATCATTGGCGTTTCCAACCACGTTTGAGAGCATTGAAGAATCCACCGCTACCAGCAAGTCCGCGTCCCAGTCGAGCAGATTGTGCAACATGTATGAACGGAACAACAAATCTCCGTAAATAATCACGGTGTCCGTTGTGAAGCTGTCCATTGCACAGTCCAGCGAAGACAGTTCGCCCGTCGTCTCCCAGTCTTCATTGAGCAGAATTTTCGCACCCTGAACATCAATGGCATCGTGACGGTAACCGGCAACCACAGTGATGTCATTGACACCCTGTTTTTTAAACTTATCAACCTGGCGCCGCAACATGGGTACACCGGCAACCGGCAGCATCACTTTTGGTCTGTCACTTGTCAGGTCGTCCATACCATGACCTCTGGACGCCGCCAGCACAATCGCTGAAACCGGATGACCGCCACCACGGGCATAGCGTTTCTCTGCCTCCAGGAGTTCGTCAGCGCCCTGTAAACGGAATATCTCTGATACCGTGGCAACACGGCCCTCACACTCGACCAATGAGCGATTTGCATGGATATTCGACGCCGTGGACTGCATGGCAGCGATACAAGTGCGAATCATGTGGTTGGCCCAAATCACCAGGCTAACCCCTGCCTGTTCAAATACCTCGGTCGGGGTTGCATAATACTTGGTGGGTACAATGACCAGGGGGCAACGGTTGGCCCACTCAGCAGCAAAACCCAGTACCTGGTCGGGTTGGCTCTGTTTGCTGTGGATCAAAATGGCATCTGCCCCGGCAGCGTGATACGCCTCTGCCCGCTTCAGAGCCTCATCCAGACCCCAACCGGCAATAAAGGCTTCAACCCTGGCAACGATGCAGAAATCATCATCCGCCTGGGAATCCTTGCCCGCCTGGATTTTTCCACAAAAAGTCTGGATATCCTCCAGCGGTTGCGCCTCACCCTCGATAAAGCTGTTGGTTTTGGGAAATAATTTATCTTCAATACAAACCCCGGCCACACCGATCTGACCAAGCTTACGCACCAGTCTGCGCATATTATTGAAATCACCATACCCGGTATCGCCATCGAGCAGGATCGGAATGTTGGTAACATCGGTCATGAATGCCAGTTGATCCACCACCTGGGTCCAGGAAAGCTCATTGTTATCACGCACTGCATGCTGCGCCGATAAGGCCAGGCCGGAACCCCAAATCCCCTTGTATCCGGCCTCCTCCACAATACGTGCGGACAGACCGTTATGTGCTTCAAGGATGAACTCCGTTTCGCCGGAACTCAGCAGGTTTTTCAATTGGGTGGTCTTTGGCAGCATTCTTTTGTCCCAGGCTAAAAATCAGCGATTTCGTTTCGGATAGCGGGCAGCACCTGTTTGATCGCCCGTTCTACATCTTCGGGAAAATCCACTTCCAGCCAGGGCAAGCCACTGACGTCTTCACAGGCAAAAGCAGATGGCGTCTCAAGCAACACATCCCGCAAAGCCTCTTCATGCGGCGCATCCATCAGACCTTCCGTATTATACCCGGCGCAAGTCTGTGTAATCCTGGCCGCAATTTCACCATTGAATTTGAAAAAGCCCACCGATTCTCCAAGGGTATCGAATTCGAGTCCAGCAGGCAGCGCCTTTCTGAACTCAACCATCCTGCCCTTGTTGATGGCAATTTTTACCGGCTCATCACCGGCGACAAAATCCTGGTCGATCAGGTAACAATTCGGATGTGATGATTCGATAAGACGCTGCATAATCTGAGGGTGAAATAAAACGTCCGCATCCATCACCAGGACGTTTTCACCACTGGTCATAACATCCTGTGCAGCCAGCAGACTAAGCACACTGCCAAGGGTATATGCGGGGTTATAAACAAACGCAACTTCAGGCCGCGAATCCAGTGTGCCCACATGATCAATGATCTGATCAGCCTCGTAACCCACCACCAGGGTGGTGTGCCTGACACCATACTGGTACAGGATATCCAATTGACGCGCCAGCAAGCTCCGCCCACCGAACTCCATCAGGCACTTGGGCCGGCCATCCGGATTGAAATCAGCCAGTCGGTTTCCACGGCCGGCAGCAAGAATAATAGCGTGCATGTTTGCTTCCCTGTTTGAGAAGGTATTGTAACCTGAGGTGGAGAAAATTGAATGGTGCTACATCCAAACAAACGCTGTTGAAACGCCCTTCCTGCAAGAATCCCCTGAACCCAAGCGGGGATGTGGGTAACACCCTCTGGGACCGTAGCCAGCAGGGAAGCTGGCTCCGAGTCCCCATGGATGGGTTCACGACGTGTCCCGGAGGGTGTTACCCGCAGCGCAGCGACTGATTGGCACTGAACCTCAAAGAATTCGACCTAGGACCCCCATTAGGGATTCGCCAGTGGGTGGGTGTACCTCCTGAGACACGCTGTAAATACATCCCTGTAATCTCGGAGCCAGCTTCCCTGCTGGCTACGGTCTCAGGAGGTACACCCACCCCCCGACGAATTGCGCGAGATTGAATATGGTAACTTCGATCGGTTTGGCCTCATCTTTTCTCGGGCATAAAAAAAGGCCCGGAAAAACCGGGCCTCTTTAACTTTCTGACTTAAGACTAATCAGTCTTCTTTGCCAACCTCTTTCATAGACAGCCGTACACGACCCTGCTTGTCTACTTCAAGAACCTTGACCTTGACCATTTCACCTTCTTTAACCACGTCAGTTACATTCTCAACACGCTCATCAGAGAGTTGCGAGATATGTACCAGACCATCGCGACCGGGTGCCAGCGAAACAAAGGCACCGAAGTTCATGATCTTGATGACCTTGCCTTCGAAAACCTGACCTGGCTCGATATCAGCTGTGATCTGCTCAATACGTTTGCGGGCCTCGTCACCGGCTTCCTTGTTAACGGAACCAATGATGATCGTACCGTCGTCGGTAATATCGATAGTCGCACCGGTTTCTTCCGTGATGCTGCGGATGGTTACACCACCCTTACCAATTACGTCACGAATCTTGTCCGGGTGAATCTTGATCGTTACAAGTCGGGGAGCGAACTCGGACATTTCACCGCGTGGCTCGGAGATGACCTTGTTCATTTCATCAAGGATGAAATTACGGCCGTCATGCGCCTGTGACAGTGCAATCCGCATAATTTCCTCATTGATACCTTCGATCTTGATATCCATCTGCAGTGCGGTAATGCCATCGGCGGTACCGGCTACTTTGAAATCCATGTCGCCGAGATGGTCTTCGTCACCAAGGATGTCACTCAATACTGCAAAGCGATCGCCTTCCTTGATCAGACCCATGGCAATACCGGCTACCGGTGCCTTAATGGGTACACCGGCATCCATCAGTGCCAGAGATGTACCGCAAACAGAGGCCATTGAGCTGGAACCATTTGATTCGGTGATTTCTGATACGACACGAATGACGTATGGAAAGCTCTCGATTGTTGGCAGTACCGCTGTTACACCACGGCGGGCCAGCCAGCCGTGACCAATTTCACGACGCTTGGGGCCACCGGAAAAACCGGTTTCGCCAACACAAAACAGCGGGAAGTTGTAGTGCAGCATAAACGGGTCTTTGTATTCACCGTTAACCGCATCAATCATCTGCGCATCCCGTGTCGTGCCCAGCGTGGTGGTCACGATAGCCTGTGTTTCACCACGTGTGAACAGGGCTGAACCATGCGTACGGGGCAATATACCGGGCTTCACGGTAATCGGACGTACGGTGGATACATCACGTCCATCAATACGCGGGTTACCCGAAAGGATATGATCACGTACCAGGAACTTCTCAAGTTTGCCAAAAGCACCGGCAACATCGCTCGCAGAAGGCGCATTCTCGTCTTCTTCGTTACACAAGGCTTCAATGGCGGCCTTTTTGACCTCACCGACAGCAACCTGACGTTCCAGTTTATTTGCAATGGTGTAAGCCGAGACCAAACCGTCTTTGGCAGTGGCCTCTACCTTCGCTTTCAGATCAAGATCTTCAGCCTCTGCTTCCCATTCCCACTTGGTAACACCAACTTCGGCAACCAGTTCATTGATAGCGGTTACGACGGCTTTCATGGCATCGTGCCCGAAAGTTACCGCACCCAGCATGACATCTTCTGGAAGTAG
>Ga0055584_100001570_pt1 | contig 22398 bp, 25 predicted proteins | sample OSDHelmetaG_FD_58716 | JGI IMG/M metagenome (GOLD analysis project Ga0055584, IMG submission 58716) | Pelagic marine sediment microbial communities from the LTER site Helgoland, North Sea, for post-phytoplankton bloom and carbon turnover... | ecosystem: Environmental > Aquatic > Marine >...
AAGGTAGAGCAGCAGCCTTCCAAGCTGAGGACGAGGGTTCGATTCCCTTCACCCGCTCCAAACGCTAATTGGAAACAAGTTATTTTTTTATGGTGTTTTTTTTAAATTTAAATTATATAGGTAATTATATAGGTAATTATTAACAAAATTAGTTTTTTAAAGTGAGATAAAGTATTATGGCTAAAGAAAAATTCGATCGTTCAAAACCACATTGTAACATAGGAACTATTGGTCACGTAGACCATGGCAAAACAACATTAACAGCTGCGATTACTAAGGTATTGGCTGAATCAGGCGGAGCTGAATTTTCAGCTTACGATCAAATTGATAAGGCTCCAGAAGAAAAAGCACGTGGAATAACCATTTCAACGGCACACGTTGAATACACAACCGCAAACCGGCATTATGCTCACGTTGATTGTCCAGGTCACGCTGATTATGTTAAGAACATGATAACAGGTGCAGCGCAAATGGATGGAGCTATATTGGTAGTTAATGCAGCAGATGGTCCAATGCCACAGACTAGAGAACATATATTATTAGCAAGACAAGTTGGCGTTCCTTCTCTTGTTGTTTACTTGAATAAAGTTGACCAAGTTGATGATGAAGAATTGTTAGAATTGGTTGAAATGGAGGTAAGAGAATTACTTTCATCTTACGATTTTCCAGGCGATGATATACCTATTGTAAAAGGTTCCGCTTTAGCCGCTCTTGAGGGAAAAGATGATGAGATTGGTTCTAAATCAATTTTCGCATTAATGGAAGCTGTTGATGCTTATATTCCCCAACCAGAAAGAGCAAAAGATTTACCTTTCTTAATGCCGATTGAAGACGTGTTCTCAATTTCAGGACGTGGAACTGTTGTTACAGGGCGTGTAGAAAGAGGTGTTGTTAAGGTTGGCGAAGAGCTTGAGCTTATAGGTATTAAAGATACTTCCAAAACGACATGCACAGGCGTAGAGATGTTTAGAAAACTTCTTGACCAAGGAGAAGCTGGTGATAATGTTGGTGTGTTGCTAAGGGGTACAAAAAGAGAAGAGGTTGAGCGCGGACAGGTCCTTGCTAAACCTGGATCAATAACTCCTCATGCAAAATTTAAGGCAAGTGCTTATATTCTAACTAAAGATGAAGGCGGAAGACATACTCCATTCTTTACAAACTATAGGCCACAATTTTATTTCCGTACAACTGATGTGACTGGGGTGGTAACACTCAACGAAGGTACAGAAATGGTGATGCCTGGTGATAATATTGAAATGAATGTAACTTTAATAGTTCCAATAGCAATGGAAGATAATTTACGATTTGCTATTCGTGAAGGCGGAAGAACTGTTGGTGCTGGTGTGGTTTCTTCTATCATAGAGTAACTTAACCTAGCACTCCAATATTACCTATTGTCATTATATTAGGAGTGTAGCTCAACTGGCAGAGCGTCGGTCTCCAAAACCGAAGGTTGGGGGTTCGATTCCCTCCACTCCTGCCATAAGATGTTACAATGGTGTTGGAATACTTGTAAATTATTAATTAGGATAATAGATGGCAAAGACTAGTCCGATAAAATTTGTACAGCAAATTAGAGCTGAGGCTAAAAAAGTTACCTGGCCTTCGCGCAGAGAAACTACAGTAACAACCATAATGTGCGTTATATTCGTATTCTTTGCTGCTGTATTTTTCTTGATTGCGGATCAGATTCTCAGCTGGCTAGTAGGTCTAGTTCTCGGAACTGGAAATTAGGAGTTAAAATTGGCTTATCGTTGGTACATAGTTCACGCTTATTCAAACTTTGAAAAACAAGTGGCTAGTTCTATAAGAGAGCAAGCTATGTTAAGGGGTATTGATAAACTTTTTGAAGAGATAATGGTGCCTGTAGAAGAGGTAATTAACGTTAAAAAAGGAAGAAAAGTATCATCGGAAAGAAAGTTTTTTCCAGGATATGTCCTTGTTAAAATGGAAATGACAGACCAAGCTTATCATTTGATAAAAAATACTGCTAAAGTTAGTGGATTTTTAGGATCAAATAATAAACCGATGCCAATAAGTGAATCTGAAGCTATGAGAATTATACAACAAGTTCAGGAGGGCGTTGATCGACCTAGGCCATCTATTACATTTGATATAGGTGAACAAGTTAAGGTTTCTGATGGTCCTTTTGCATCATTTAACGGCATGGTTGAAGAGGTAGATATTGAGAGATCTAGATTAAAAGTTGCTGTTTCAATTTTTGGAAGAGCTACTCCAGTAGAATTAGAATATGGTCAAGTAGAAAAGTTATAAGATTTTTATTATTTTAGAATTTGCTTTTTATGAATATTAATAATATTTATAAAAAAAGGAGTTACAAATGGCAAAAAAAATTAGTGGTTATTTAAAATTACAAGTTCCAGCAGGTAAGGCTAATCCTTCACCTCCAATAGGCCCAGCTTTAGGGCAAAGGGGCTTGAATATAATGGAGTTTTGTAAATCTTTTAATGCAGCTACGCAAGATCTTGAAGCGGATATGCCAATACCAACATTAATAACTATATATGCAGATAAAACATTTTCATACGTAACAAAAACTCCGCCCGCATCTTTTCTTTTGAAAAAAGCTGCAAATTTAAATAAAGGTAGTGCAACGCCTGGTATTACTGTTAGTGGAAATGTAACGCCTAAACAAGTTAGAGAAATAGCTGAATTAAAAATGAAAGATTTAAACACAACGTCTTTAGATCAAGCTGAAAAAATCATCGCAGGGTCCGCAAGGTCTCTGGGTTTAGTGGTACAGGAGTAAAATACGATGGTTAAAATATCAAAAAGATTTAATTCTATTAGAGAAAATATTGATAAAGATAAATCTTATGAGCTTAATGAGGGTGTTAAATTAATTAAAGGTAATGCATCTGCAAAATTTGATGAAACAATTGAAATTGCTGTAAATCTTGGTGTTGATCCAAGGCATGCAGATCAAATGGTAAGGGGTGTATGTCAATTACCTGAAGGTACAGGAAGAGATGTAAGAGTTGCTGTGTTCGCAAAAGGTGATAAGGCTAAAGAAGCAAAAGATGCTGGTGCCGATATCGTTGGTGATGAAGATTTGTCTGCTAGTATATTAAATGGTGAATTAAACTTTGATAGAGTTATATCAACGCCTGATTTAATGGCAATAGTTGGTCAATTGGGTAAAGTTTTAGGTCCACGTGGATTGATGCCAAATCCAAAAGTAGGAACCGTAACAAATGATGTTTCTGCTGCTGTGAAAGCTGCTAAAGGTGGTGCTATAGAGTATAGAGTTGAAAAAGCTGGAATTATTCAAGCGGGTATTGGTAAAGCTAGCTTTACTGAAAAGGCCTTAATCGCTAATATAAAGGCGCTCGCAAGTGCTATACAAAGTTCAAAACCAAGTGCTACTAAAGGAACATATATTAAAAAAATTACATTATCTTCAACAATGGGAGTTGGTGTAAAAATAGATCCTGCCACAATTTTTGCGGCAGTATAATTATCTGGTCTTTACATTTCCAGATAAATGGCATAAATATCTAGTATTTATGTTTACCTGTCCGAGATTATAGGTGCTTTATGCTTAAACATCCTATATGAGACGGTTTTTCTAATGTTAGCACATTAGAATTTTGACTTACGAGCTGGTTATTATTACTAGCGGGCAGGGTTATATCCGTACAATTTATTTTGTACTGAAATATGAACGTGGCTTTGTATTTTTGCTTAAGTCACAATATAAGGAGAACGCTGTGGATAGAGTTAAAAAAGAAGAGTTTATATCAGATCTTAATAAAACTTTTAATACTGCATCTGTTGTACTAATTGCGCAGAATTCAGGGTTAACCGTTGCTGATATGAATGAGCTAAGAAATGGTATGAGGGAATTAGGTGCTGTTGTTAAAGTAACAAAAAACAGACTTACAAAGATAGCTCTTAAAGAGACCCCTGTATCTGGTTTAGATGAATTCTTAAAAGGTCCAACTCTAATAGCTTATTCAGATGATCCTATATCTGCACCTAAGGCGGCTGTAAAGTTTGCCAAAGATAATGAAAAATTCATTGTTTTAGGTGGTTCAATGTCTGGAACAATGTTAAATACTAATGATGTAAAATCATTGGCTAGTTTACCGTCTCTAGATGAGTTACGAGGCAAGATAATTGGACTCATAACTTCACCAGCAGCAGCTATAGCTCAGATTGTAAATGCACCAGGATCTCAAGTAGCTCGAGTTATCAACGCGTATTCCGATAAAAATCAAGCAGCATAATAATAACCAAACTTAATAAGTTTAAAATTTAATAAAGGAAAGTTTAAAATGGCAGATTTAGAAAAAATAGTAGAAAGTTTATCAAATTTAACAGTGTTAGAAGCGTCAGAATTATCAAAATTATTAGAAGAGAAGTGGGGCGTTTCAGCAGCAGCTCCAGTTGCAGCAGCAGCGGCAGCAGTTTCATCTTCAGAACCTGTTGAAGAAAAAACTGAATTTAATGTCATTTTAGCGTCCATGGGTGATAAAAAGATAAATGTAATTAAGGAAGTAAGGGCAATCACTGGACTAGGTTTAAAAGAAGCCAAAGACCTTGTTGAAGCAGCTCCTGCGACAGTTAAAGAAGGTGTAACAAAAGATGAAGCAAGTAAAATTAAAGAACAACTTGAAGGAGCCGGCGCTACTTGTGAAATTAAATAGAGGGTAGTTTTAGACTTAATTTAACTATATTACCGTGCAGATGATGTAGAAAAATTAAATTTAAATACAAACTTAGTTTAAAATTTTTTATTTAATATCAAAATGAGGGCCAAATGGCACAATCTTATGTAGGTCGCAAACGAATTCGTAAATATTTCGGTAAAATCCGTGAAGTTGCGGAAATGCCAAATCTTATTGAAGTTCAAAGAATTTCATACGAGTATTTCTTACAAGCTAAGGAACCTGTTGAAGGGAGAATAAATAATGGAATACAAGCAGTATTTTCATCAATTTTTCCAATTACTGACTTTAGTGAAAATTCTGTATTAGAATTTCTTAAATATGATTTCGATGTACCTAAATATGATACTGATGAGTGTCAACAGAGAGGCATGACTTATTCTGCACCAGTGAAGGCCTACCTTCGTTTAATTGTCTATGAAACTGATGAAGAAACAGGTGCTAAATCTGTTCAAACTATCAAAGATCAGTGGGTGTATATGGGTGATATGCCGCTAATGACAGGTAACGGTACTTTTATTGTGAATGGTACCGAAAGGGTTGTTGTTAGTCAAATGCACAGAAGTCCTGGAGTTTTTTTCGATCACGATAAAGGAAAGTCTCATTCAAGTGGAAAAATTTTATATGCTGCAAGAATTATTCCGTACAGAGGATCTTGGCTTGACTTCGAATTTGATGCTAAAGACCTTGTATATTCAAGGATCGATAGAAAACGTAAGCTCCCAGTAACAACTGTATTATATTCTTTAGGTTTGAGCTCTGAAGATATTTTAGATTATTTCTATAATAGTTTCTCTTTTAAAAAGAATAAATCTGGATGGGTTACGGAATTTAATTCAGAAAGATTTAAGGGGATAAAATTACCTAAAGATCTAATCAATGCTAAAACTGGCGAAATTGCTGTTGAAGCTGGTAAAAAGCTTACGCCTCGATTAGCTACCAAGTTAATTGAATCTGGTTTAACCGAAGTTCTGTATAGTGATGAGGACTTAATAGGTCAGTATCTTTCAGAGGATATTGTTAACATGGATACGGGTCTTATTTATGGTGAAGCTGGCGATGAGATAACTCAAGAATTTCTTGATCTATTGGCATCAAAAGGTATTAAGAATTTATCAGTGCTTGATATAGATCACGTAAATGTTGGAGCCTTTATTAGAAATACTCTTGCAGCAGACAAAAATGAAAATAAGGATCAAGCGTTACTTGATATATACAGAGTTATGCGTCCTGGAGAACCTCCAACAGTAGAGACCGCAGAATCTTTATTCAATAGCCTTTTCTTTGATGCAGATAGATATGATTTATCTGCAGTTGGTCGTGTAAAATTAAATATGCGATTAGATCTTGATGTGGAAGATACCCATGGAACGCTCAGAAAAGAAGATATTCTTGCGGTTGTAAGGCATTTGGTTAATCTAAGAGATGGCAAAGGTGAGATCGATGATATAGATCATCTAGGTAATAGAAGGGTTAGGTCAGTTGGAGAACTAATGGAGAATCAATATCGTATTGGTCTCTTGCGTATGGAAAGAGCAATAAAAGAAAGATTAACATCTGTCGATGTAGATACTGTTATGCCTCATGATCTTATCAACGCAAAGCCGATTACTGCGGCAATTAGAGAATTCTTTGGCTCTTCTCAACTTTCTCAATTTATGGACCAAACGAATCCATTATCGGTGATTACACATATACGAAGAGTTTCAGCTCTAGGGCCAGGTGGACTAACAAGAGAAAGAGCTGGATTTGAAGTTCGTGATGTTCATCCAACCCATTATGGCAGAATATGCCCTATTGAAACACCTGAAGGTCCTAATATTGGTCTTATAAATTCTCTCGCAACATTTGCTCGTGTTAATAAATATGGATTTATTGAAAGCCCATATAGACGTGTACTTGATTCAAAAGTAACAGATGAAGTTATTTATCTTTCTGCTCTAGAAGAAGGTAAATATACGATTGCACAGGCTAATGCACAATTAGACTCTTCTTCTGCATTCACTGACGAATTGATTAATTGCAGGGTATCTGGGGATGTTCAGCTTATTCCATCTGATAAAGTAGATTTTATGGACGTTTCTCCTAAGCAGCTTGTTTCTGTTGCTGCAGCATTAATTCCTTTTCTCGAGAATGATGATGCTAACCGGGCATTGATGGGGTCAAATATGCAAAGACAAGCGGTCCCATTGTTGAAAGCAGAGGCTCCATTTGTTGGAACCGGTATGGAGGCTGTGGTTGCTCGTGATTCTGGTGCAGCTGTATCAGCTAGAAGATCAGGAGTTGTTGATCAAGTTGATGCCAGTAGAATAGTTATTAGAGCTATAGATGAAAAGGATGCATCTAAGTCAGCCGTTGATATATATAATTTAAGTAAGTTTCAACGATCAAATCAAAATACATGTATTAATCAGAAACCTTTGGTTAAAGCAGGTGAATTTGTTGATAGCGGCGATATCATTGCAGATGGACCTTCAACAGATTTGGGTGATCTAGCTCTTGGTAAAAATGTTCTTGTGGCTTATATGCCATGGAATGGATACAATTATGAAGATTCTATCTTAATATCAGAAAGAATTGTAAGAGATGATGTATTTACATCAATACACATTGAAGAGTTTGAGGTTATGGCTAGGGATACTAAGCTTGGGCCTGAAGATGTTACTCGTGATATTCCAAATGTTGGTGAAGAAGCGCTGAGAAATCTGGATGAAGCTGGTATTATTTATATTGGTGCAGAAGCTAATCCAGGTGATATCCTAGTTGGAAAAATTACACCAAAAGGTGAAAGCCCGATGACTCCAGAAGAAAAATTATTAAGAGCAATATTTGGAGAAAAGGCATCTGATGTTAGAGATACCTCTTTAAGATTACCTCCTGGTGTTAGCGGGACTGTTGTTGAGGTAAGGGTGTTTAATAGGCATGGTGTAGAAAAAGATGAACGTGCTATGGCAATAGAACGTGAAGAGATTGAAAAGTTATCAAAAGATAGAGACGATGAGGTAACTATTCTTGACAGAAATGTTTATGCAAAATTAATGAGTACGATGCTTGGAAAAGAGTTGTTGGTTTCTGGTGACGTTAAAAAGGGAAGTAAATTAACGGAAGATTCACTTAATAATATTCCACGTAAAGATTGGTGGGATATAATTCTGAAAAACGATAAAGTTATGGGCGAAATCGAGGCTATAAAGAGTCAGTATGAAAGTTCTAAAAACCTCCTCGAAGAAAAGTTTATTGATAAGGTTGAAAAATTACAACGTGGAGATGACCTTTTGCCTGGAGTGATGAAGATGGTTAAAGTATTTGTTGCCATAAAAAGAAAACTACAGTCAGGCGATAAGATGGCTGGTAGGCATGGTAATAAAGGTGTGGTTTCACGTATCATGCCTCAGGAAGATTTACCTTATCTCGAGGATGGGACCCCCGTTGACGTGGTTCTTAATCCTCTAGGTGTACCTAGTCGTATGAATGTTGGTCAGATTTTGGAGACACATCTTGGCTGGGCATGTCGTGGGCTTGGTAAATTAATTGGTGATGCAGTTGTTGCCGTTAGAAAGGGTGAAAATGAAACTGTATTACGTAACCAACTTAAAGAAGTTTATGGTGACGATAATAAGGTTGTTAATTCATTAGAAACTGAACAATTACTTGAATTGGGTGAAAATTTAAAAAAAGGAGTCCCAATTGCAACTCCTGTTTTTGATGGAGCTCATGAGAGTGATATTAACATTTTACTCGAGAAAGCTGGGTTGGATAAAACAGGCCAAGTAACTTTGTATGATGGAAGAACAGGCGAAGCTTTTGATAGAAATGTTACTGTAGGATATAAATATATCTTAAAACTTCACCATCTTGTTGATGACAAAATACACGCAAGGTCTATTGGTCCTTATAGTTTGGTTACACAACAACCTCTTGGCGGAAAGGCTCAGTTTGGCGGTCAAAGATTTGGTGAAATGGAAGTTTGGGCATTAGAGGCTTATGGAGCTGCTTACACTCTTCAAGAAATGCTTACTGTTAAATCCGATGATGTGGCGGGAAGAACTAAAGTTTATGAATCAATTGTCAGAGGGGATGATGCATTTGAAGCAGGTATCCCTGAGTCATTCAATGTTCTGATCAAAGAGATACGATCTCTAGGGTTAAATATGGAACTTAAATCGGATAAGTTGCAGCCAGATTCAAGCGGTAAGAAATTACCTGAATTACGAGCCGATAAATAGTGATTAATAGGATTATTTTAATCATAAATATAATTTGTAATACGATTCCAGCAAATAATATATTTGCAAATATAGAAGGATAAAAGTATGGACCAAGAGGTAATGAGTGTTTTTAATCCAAGTTCCCCTCAATCGCAGGCGTTTGATCAAATAAAAATATCCATAGCTCCACCGGAGAAAATTCTTGCATGGTCTTTCGGTGAAATTAAGAAACCAGAAACAATTAATTATAGAACATTTAAGCCTGAGAGAGATGGGTTATTTTGTTCTCGTATTTTTGGCCCTATCAAGGATTATGAATGCTTGTGCGGTAAATATAAACGTATGAAATACAGAGGTGTTATCTGTGAGAAATGTGGAGTTGAGGTAACTCTATCAAAAGTTCGTAGAGATAGAATGGGGCACATAGAACTTGCTTCTCCTGTTGCGCATATATGGTTCTTGAAATCTCTACCTTCTAGAATAGGTTTGTTGCTAGATATGAAATTGAAAGATTTAGAGAGAGTTCTTTACTTCGAAAATTTCATAGTTATGGAACCTGGTTTAACTTCTTTAAAGGAATTACAATTATTAACAGAAGAAGAGTTATTAGAATACCAAGATGAGTATGGCGATGATAGTTTTACTGTGGGAATTGGTGCTGAAGCAATTAGAGACCTATTGGCCGCAATGGATCTTGTTAAAATAGCCGATGACCTTAGGGTAGAAATAGCTGAATCAACTTCAGAATTAAAGCCAATTAAATTAGCAAAAAGATTAAAAGTTGTAGAAGCATTTATAAATTCAGGAAATCGTCCAGAATGGATGATTATGACAATAATACCGGTTATTCCGCCAGAACTTAGACCATTAGTTCCATTAGACGGAGGTAGATTTGCAACTTCTGATTTAAACGATCTATACAGAAGGGTTATTAATAGAAATAATAGATTAAAAAGACTTATGGAGTTGAAGGCGCCAGATATTATCATTCGTAATGAAAAAAGAATGTTACAAGAATCTGTAGATGCATTATTTGATAATGGCAGAAGAGGTAGAATTATTACGGGAGCAAACAAGAGGCCTTTAAAATCTCTATCAGATATGCTCAAAGGTAAGCAAGGACGTTTCAGACAAAACTTATTAGGGAAGAGAGTTGATTATTCCGGTAGATCTGTAATTGTTACTGGCCCTACATTAAAATTACATCAATGTGGGCTGCCAAAAAGGATGGCATTAGAATTATTTAAACCTTTTATATATTCAAAATTAGATGCAAAGGGGCTTGCAACAACAGTAAAGCAGGCAAAGAAACTTGTTGAAAAAGAAAAGCCAGAAGTTTGGGATATTTTAGAAGAAGTTATCAGGGAGCACCCTGTTTTATTGAATAGAGCACCAACTTTACATAGATTAGGAATTCAAGCATTTGAACCTATACTGGTTGAGGGAAAGGCAATACAATTACATCCATTAGTTTGTTCGGCTTTTAATGCAGATTTTGATGGTGACCAAATGGCCGTCCACGTCCCTCTTTCGCTTGAAGCTCAGTTAGAGGCTAGAGTTTTAATGATGTCGACTAATAATATATTACATCCAGCAGACGGCACTCCAATTATAGTTCCAAGCCAAGATATGGTTTTAGGGCTTTATTATCTTTCTCTGGTAAAAGATAACGAACCTGGAGAAGGAATGCTTTTTGGTAATATTAATGAATTACATCACGCTATATATACCGGAACCACTACATTACATGCAAAAATAAAGGGTCGATTTGCAACTGTAGACGAAGAAGGTAATGAAGTTAGAAAAATTTATGATACAACTCCCGGTAGATTAATAATGGGAGAGTTGTTGCCAAAAAATAAAGCTATCAGTTACAGCTTGGTTAACAAGATAATGACAAAAAAAGACATATCGAAAATGATTGATGAAGTTTATAGGCATTGTGGTCAAAAAGATACTGTGATTTTCTGTGATAGAATAATGGCCCTTGGTTTCCATCATGGATGTAAAGCTGGAATCTCTTTCGGTAAGGATGATATGGTTATTCCAGACACAAAACTTAAGTTAATAGACGAAACAAATGTATTGGTTAAAGAGTATGAGAGCCAATATATTGATGGGCTGATAACTAAAGGTGAAAAGTATAATAAAGTAGTTGATGCGTGGGCTAAATGTACAGATAAAGTTGCCGACGAAATGATGTCTAGAATTCAAGTGGTTGAGTATGATGATAACACAAAAAGGCAGAAGGATATAAATTCTGTCTACATGATGTCACACTCAGGTGCTAGGGGATCTCCAGCTCAAATGAAGCAATTGGCTGGAATGAGGGGATTGATGGCTAAGCCGTCTGGTGAAATCATCGAAACACCTATAATTTCAAATTTTAAAGAAGGATTGTCAGTTCTTGAATACTTTAACTCTACGCATGGAGCTAGAAAAGGCCTTGCTGATACAGCACTAAAAACAGCTAACTCTGGTTATTTAACACGACGTTTAGTAGACGTTGCACAAGATTGTATTATAACAGAGAAAGATTGTGGTACTAGCAAAGGTATAACATTAAATCATGTAATGGATGGCGGAGATGTCGTTGTTCATATAAGTAAAAGATTGCTTGGCAGATGTGCGTGTGAAGATATTATTAATCCTAAGACTGGAAAATTAATCTTAAAACATTCTGAAATTATAAATGAGCAGAAGGCAATTGAATGTGGAGAAGCCGGTATTGAAACAATGAAGGTTAGATCTGTTCTAACCTGTGAATCCAAGATAGGAGCTTGTGCAAATTGTTATGGTAGGGATTTAGCTCGCGGAACACCCGTAAATGTTGGTGAAGCTGTTGGTGTTGTTGCCGCACAATCTATAGGAGAACCTGGTACTCAACTGACCATGAGAACTTTCCACATTGGTGGTACGGCTCAGGTTGTAGATCAATCTTTTGTTGAAAGCGCTTTTGATGGCAAGGTTTTGATTAGAAATCGTAATGTAGCTAAAGATTCAACAAAGAGACTTGTTACTATGGGAAGAAATTCTTCAATAGTAATTTTAGACGAAGATAATAATGAAAAGTCTATATATAAAATTCCATACGGAACTCATTTAAGTGTTGATGATGGAGATATGGTTAAACGTGGTGAGAGAATAGCTGTTTGGGATCCTTATACTAGACCTATTATTTCGGAAGCAACAGGAGTTGTGCAATTTGAAGATTTAGTAGAAGGTCTTTCGGTTGATGAAAAATTAGATGAATCAACCCATATTACACAAAGAGTTATTTTAGATTGGAGGAGCTCGCCAAGAGGTGCTGATTTAAAGCCATCTGCTATTATTAATGACAAAAATGATAAAATTATAAAATTGGATAGGGGGGTCGATGCTAGGTATCCATTCCCGCCAAATGTTATTCTTTCTGTTGAAAATGGAAGTAAAGTGCATGCAGGTGACGTTATAGCCCGTATACCAACGGAGAGTGCAAAAACAAAAGATATCACTGGTGGACTTCCAAGAGTTGCCGAATTATTTGAAGCAAGACGTCCAAAAGACCATGCTATTATTGCAGAGGCTGATGGAAAAATAGAATTTGGAAGAGATTTTAAGAACAAGACTAGAATTAGAATTATACCAACAGATATTACTATAGAGCCGTTTGAATATATGATACCGAAAAATATACATCTTGATGTTCAGGATGGAGATTTAATTGAAAAAGGTGAGTATATTTTAGATGGAAATCCTGCCCCTCATGACATACTTGCAATTAAGGGTGTTGAAGAACTAGCAGCTTATCTTGTAAGGGAAGTTCAAGATGTTTATAGGCTTCAAGGAGTTACAATTAGTGATAAACATATTGAGGTTATTGTAAGTCAAATGCTTAAGAAAGTTGAAATAATCGATCCTGGTGATTCTGGTTTACTTCCTGGAGAGCAAATTGATAAAATTGAATATAATCAAATTTTAGAAAAATTGTCTTCTAAGAAAAGCAAGGGAATAACTGTCAAACCTATTTTGCTGGGTATTACTAAAGCTGCTCTGCAAACTAGGAGCTTTATATCCGCTGCATCATTCCAAGAAACAACTAGAGTTCTTACTGAGGCAGCAATGAATGGTAAATCAGATACGTTAGAGGGCTTAAAGGAAAATGTTATTGTTGGAAGATTAATTCCAGCCGGAACAGGTAGTGCTATCAACTTATTGAGACAAGTATCAACTCATAGGGATGATTTGATACTAAAAGAAAGAAATGAGAGCAAAGCCCTTCTCGAATCAAAAGAAGAAGCGGTAATTGAAAATGATATAGAGGAGACAAATATTGCTGATGCTAACAGCCAATAAATAGGGTTAATGTAGTAAAATAGGAAATATTAATAATATTTTCGTGTATAATTATTTTATTATTATTAAGACTTGACTAGGGCTTATGGTAACAGTATTGTCGAAAAATCTTTGATTGGTAGGCTGTAGAAATCTCTAAACGCTACTAACAAAATTATAATTAATTATTTTAAGAGTAAAAAAATTACATAACTTATTAATGTTATGGTTATGTATAAAAGTTTTTGTAAAAAAGGGAATGGCAAAGATGCCGACAATAAATCAGTTATTAAGAAGACCTAGGCAACCTCAAATAAAGAGAAATAAGGTGCCTGCTATGGAAGCCTGCCCTCAAAAAAGAGGTGTGTGTACAAGAGTGTATACAACTACTCCTAAAAAGCCAAATTCAGCATTACGTAAAGTTGCAAGAGTTAGACTTTCTAATGGATTTGAAGTTACAAGTTATATACCTGGAGAAGGGCATAATCTACAAGAACACTCCGTTGTCTTAATAAGAGGTGGTCGTGTTAAAGATTTACCTGGCGTAAGATATCATGTAATTAGAGGTGTGCTTGATACGCAAGGTGTATCTGACAGAAAACAAAGGCGTTCTAAATATGGCGCTAAGAGACCAAAATAAGAGGAATTTTTAATGTCTAGAAGAAGACGAGCAGTTAAAAGAGAAGTGACACCAGACCCTAAATTTGGTGATCTTGTGTTATCTAAATTTATGTGTAGTTTGATGCTGGACGGTAAAAAGTCTGTCTCAGAAAAGATTATATATGGAGCTTTTGATCTAATAGAGACTGGGACAAAACAGGATCCTTTATCTATTTTTCATCAAGCTTTAACAAATGTTATGCCAAATATTGAGGTAAGATCAAGAAGAGTTGGTGGTGCTACTTATCAAGTGCCGGTTGAAGTAAGGCAAGATAGAAGGCAAGCGCTGGCAATTAGATGGCTAATTAATGCTGCACGTTCTAGAAATGAAAACACTATGGTTGAGAGGCTTTCAAATGAATTAATGGATGCTTCTGCTAGTAAAGGAAATGCTGTCAAAAAGCGTGAAGATACACATAAGATGGCTGATGCAAATAGAGCATTTTCTCATTATAGATGGTAATTTAGGATAAAAGATGTCAAGAACTACACCAATTCAAGATTATAGAAATATCGGTATTATGGCGCATATTGACGCTGGAAAGACCACAACTACCGAACGTATTCTTTATTATACCGGAAAGAGTCATAAAATTGGCGAAGTTCATGATGGTGCCGCAACTATGGATTGGATGGAGCAAGAGCAAGAAAGAGGTATTACAATAACATCTGCAGCTACTACAACATATTGGAAAGATAAACGTATTAATATTATTGATACACCAGGCCATGTTGATTTTACTATTGAAGTTGAAAGATCGTTGCGTGTATTAGATGGTGCCATAGCTTTATTAGATGCAAATGCAGGTGTGGAACCACAAACCGAAACAGTTTGGAGGCAAGCAGATAAATATAATGTCCCTAGAATGATATTTGTTAATAAAATGGACAAAACTGGAGCAGACTTCTACAGGTCAGTCGAGATGGTAAAAGAGCGTCTTGGAGCTAAGCCATTAGTTATGCAATTACCAATAGGTGCTGAAACTGAATTAAAAGGTATAGTCGATCTTATTAGAATGAAAGCTGTTGTATGGGATAACGAAGCTCTTGGAGCAAATTTTCATGATGAAGATATTCCATCAGACTTACAAGAAGCAGCAGAAGATTACAGGAATCAATTAGTTGAAACCCTAGTTGAGCTTGATGAAGGCGTAATGGAAAGATATCTTGATGGTGAGGATATAAACGAAGAAACACTGATGTCATTAGTAAGAAAAGGTACATGTGAAGTTTCTTTCTTTCCTGTTTTTTGTGGATCTGCCTTTAAAAATAAAGGTGTACAGCCTTTACTAGACGGAGTTGTCGATTATCTACCTTCGCCTCTTGATGTTCCTGCTATAAAAGCTATCGATTTTAAAACAGAAGAAGATATTACGGTACTTCCGTCAGATGATGTAAGCGCTGCACTTCTTGCATTTAAAGTTATGAATGATCCATTCGTAGGATCTCTGACTTTCTGTAGAGTGTATTCAGGCAAGGTTGAGAGCGGTACGCAGTTATTGAATTCTATTAAAAATAAAAAAGAGAGAATAGGTAGAATGCTACTAATGCATTCAAATTCAAGAGAAGATATAAAAGAAGCATATGCTGGAGATATCGTTGCAATAGCTGGTCTTAAGCTATCAACTACAGGCGATACATTATGCGATGTTTCAAATCCAGTAATATTAGAAAGAATGATTTTCCCTGAACCTGTGATTGAAATTGCTGTTGAGCCAAAAACTAAGGCAGACCAAGAAAAGATGGGCGCTGCTTTATCAAGGCTAGCCCAAGAAGACCCTTCATTTAGAGTATCTTCTGATGATGAATCAGGGCAAACTATTATCAAAGGAATGGGTGAGCTTCATTTGGATATAATTGTAGATAGAATGAAAAGAGAATTTAAGGTTGAGGCCAATATTGGTGCTCCACAAGTTGCTTACCGTGAAACTATTACACGATCATCCGATGTTGATTATACGCATAAAAAACAATCAGGTGGTTCCGGTCAATTTGCTAGAGTTAAAATGACAGTGTCACCTGGTGAACCTGGTACAGGATTTGTTTTTACAAATAAAATCGTTGGAGGCTCAATTCCTAAAGACTATATACCTGGCGTTGAAAAAGGAATTGCTTCCGTTCTAGATAATGGTATTTTAGCTGGTTTCCCTTTGCTAGATATCGATGTTATATTGAATGACGGTGCTTATCATGATGTCGATTCATCTGTAATGGCATTTGAAATTGCCGGTAGAGCTGCATTTAGAGAAGCTGCACAAAGTGCTGCCCCAAAATTGTTAGAGCCAATTATGGATGTTGAAGTTGTTACGCCTGAAGATTATATGGGTGATGTTATTGGAGATCTTAATTCAAGAAGAGGTCAAATATCAGGAACAGAAGCAAGGGGTAATGCAACAGTAATTAAATCAATGGTACCGTTAGCTAATATGTTTGGCTACGTAAGTCATTTAAGGTCAATGAGTCAAGGAAGAGCACAATTTACAATGCAGTTTGATCACTATCAACAAGTGCCTGAAGCTGTATCGCAAGAAGTTATAGCAAAGTATGCTTAAAATAAAAGGTAAGTATCTATGTTGTTTTTAAATATTAAATTTGAAGGGGTTGTTTAAATGATTGGTCAAAATATTAGGATAAGGCTTAAGGCCTATGATCATAGATTACTTGACAGCTCAACAGCTGAAATTGTTAATACTGCAAAAAGAACTGGTGCTAGCGTTAGAGGCCCAATTCCATTACCTAGAAGAATAGAAAAATACACTGTTTTACGCGGTCCACACATTGATAAAAAAAGCAGAGAACAATTTGAAATAAGAACACATAAAAGGTTACTTGATATAGTAGATCCTACACCTCAAACAGTTGATGCATTGATGAAGTTAGATTTATCATCTGGTGTTGATGTTGAAATAAAATTATAGAAAGAATAAAGATGCGTACCGGACTGATAGCAGAAAAATTAGGCATGATGAGAATGTTTACTGATAAAGGTGTACATGTTCCTGTAACTGTATTGTCATTAGAAAAATGCCAAGTTGTTAGTCACAAAACAATTGAGACTGATGGCTACAATGCAATTCAAGTCGGAGCGGGTGATATTAAAGTAAAGAATGTTACAAAGCCTATGAGAGGTCACTATGCTAAGAATAAGGTTTTACCAAAAAGAAAATTAACTGAATTTAGGATTGATGCAGAGAATTTTCCTGATATTGGTTTATTTTTTAAAGCAGATCATTTTACACCAGGACAAAAAGTTGATGTTTCAGCTACTAGTATCGGTAAAGGTTTCGCTGGAGCAATGAAAAGGCATAATTTTAGTGGTTTAAGAGCATCACATGGTGTATCCGTTAGTCATAGAAGCCTTGGTTCTACCGGCCAATGTCAAGATCCAGGTAGAGTATTTAAAGGTAAGAAAATGGCAGGGCATATGGGTGCGGCAAGAGTTACTACACAAAATTTAGTACTTCATGCTGTAGACTTAGATAGAGGTTTATTGCTCATAAAAGGTTCAATTCCTGGACCAAAAAGCGGATGGGTAACAGTACGAGATGCTGTAAAGCTTAATAGAATTCCTGAAAACGCTCCAATTCCCGGAAGTTTTAAAATTAGCGATGGTCCAGAGATAGATAATAATCCCGTAATAGAAAACAATGTTGAAGCTGCTGTTGAAGAAAACATTGTTGAAGCTGCTGTTGAAGAAAACATTGTTGAAGCTACTGTAGATGGTATTGAGGAGGAAAAATAGATGAAAACTTCTGTTATAGATCTAACGTCGAAGAAAGCCGGTTCTGTAGAGTTAGGTGAAAATATTTTTGGATTAATACCTAGAAAAGATATATTACACAGAATGGTAGTTTATCAATTAGCTAAGCGAAGAGCAGGTACACATAAAGTTAAAAATAGAGCTGAAATTAATGCTACAACTAAAAAAATGTATAATCAAAAAGGCACAGGTAGCGCTCGTCATGGTTCAAAGAAAGTTCCACAATTTCGTGGTGGTGGTAGAGCATTCGGACCTCATCCGCGAGATCATTCAATCAAATTAACAAAGAAATTTAGAAGTTTAGCTTTAAGGCATGCTTTATCTGCTAAATTGTCAGATAAGAATTTAATTATATTAGATGAAGCGAAGTTAGATATGCCAAAAACATCGATGTTAGTTAGTTGTTTTTCTAAAATGTCTATTAAATCTGCTTTAATCATTGATGTTAATGATATTCAAGATAATTTTTACTTGGCTGCGCAAAATATACCACAGATTGATGTGTTATCTGTCGATGGTATTAATGTTTATGACATACTTAAACGCGACAAACTAATTATTACAAAAGCTGCATTAGAAAAAATTGAAGGACGTTTCAATGAAAGAAGTTGATTTATATGATGTTATACGGAATCCAGTGATAACAGAGAAAGCTACTATTGTATCAGAAAGCGATCAAGTTATATTCAATGTTTCAATGTCAGCAACAAAATTTGAAATAAAACAGGCTGTTGAATCTTTGTTCGAAGTTAAAGTGCTTTCGGTAAATACTCTTGTAAGAAAAGGTAAAGTTAAAACATTTAAGGGTAAAGTTGGCAAAAGAAATAATACTAAAAGGGCGTTCGTTAGACTTGCCGAAGGCCAAACCATAGATTTCACTACAGGATTGAGTTAAGAAAATGGCATTAAAAAAATATAAACCAAATACCCCCAGCCAAAGAGGCCTTGTCCTTGTTGCAAGGGATCAGCTATGGTCAGGAAAACCTGTTAAAACCCTTACTGTTGGTTTAACAAAAACAGGTGGTAGAAATAATAATGGTAGGGTTACAGCTAGAAGACGCGGTGGTGGTCATAAACGTTTATACAGAGAGATTGATTTTAAAAGACGTAATTTCGACATGCCTGCGGTAGTAGAGAGAATTGAGTACGATCCAAATAGATCAGCATTTATTGCGCTAATTAAGTATGAAGATGGAACTTTAAATTATATTCTTGCTCCTCAAAGATTATCAATAGGAGACACGGTTATTTCTGGGAATAATGCTGATATTAAGCCAGGAAATGCTATGCCACTTTCATCGATGCCAATTGGAACAATCATCCATAATGTAGAATTGAAGGCAGGTAAAGGTGGGCAAATTGCAAGATCAGCAGGCACATATGTACAACTTGTTGGAAGAGATCAAGGGTACGCTATACTGAGGTTAAATTCTGGAGAGACTAGAATGACGCGTTCTGAATGCATGGCTACAGTTGGTGCTGTTTCTAATCCGGATAATAAGAATATAAAATTAGCAAAAGCTGGTAGATCTAGATGGCTAGGAAAACGGCCTTCTGTTCGTGGCGTAGCTATGAATCCTGTAGATCATCCTCATGGTGGCGGTGAAGGTAAAACTTCAGGTGGTCGTCATCCAGTAACTCCTTGGGGTAAACCAACAAAAGGTAAACGTACAAGATCAAATAAAGTTACTGATCGTCTAATAATACGTAGTAGGCATTTACGGAAGAAAAGGAAGTAATTTATGACAAGATCTGTATGGAAGGGTCCGTTTGTTGACGGGTATATGTTAAAAAAAGCTGAAAATAGCCGTGCTTCCGGTCGCAATGATGTGATAAAAATTTGGTCTAGGAGGTCAACTATTTTGCCTCAATTCGTTGGTTTAACATTCGGCGTACATAATGGTCGAAAACATATCCCTGTTATGGTAACTGAAGATATGGTAGGACGGAAATTTGGTGAATTTTCTCCAACTAGAACATACTTCGGTCATTTAGCTGACAAGAAGGCTAAGAGGAAATAATAATGACAAAAAATATTACTATTGAAGGACAAGCAAAAGCAATAACTAAAATGATTCGAGTTAGCCCTCAGAAGCTCAATCTTGTTGCAGCAACAATTAGAGGTAAAAAAGTTGAAAAAGCTATTAATGAACTTAAATTCTCAAGAAAAAGAATATCACTAGATGTTATGAAAACTTTACAATCAGCAATTGCAAACGCAGAGAATAACCACGAACTGGATGTTGATGAATTATTCGTATCGGAAGCATATGTTGGTAAGAATATAGTATTAAAACGTTGGAGGGCTCGTGCGCGTGGTAGAGTTGGAAAAATACAAAAACCATTTTCTCAATTAACAATAGTTGTTAAACAAAATGATAAAACTGAACAAAGTGATATAACTGAGGAGGCTCAATAATGGGACAAAAAGTTTCACCAGTAGCTTTTAGACTTGGAGTAAATAGAACATCGGATTCTCGTTGGTTTGCTAATAAAAATGAGTTTCCAAAATTATTACAAGAAGATCGTTTAATTAGGCAAACTGTACTAAAAATGCATTCAACTGCAGCGATATCCAAAGTTGTAATTGAAAGACCTCATAAGAAATGCAGAGTAACAATACATTCTGCTAGACCTGGTATCTTAATTGGTAAAAAAGGTGCTGATATTGAAGTTGTTAAAAATAAAGTACAAAAATTAACGAATAGCGAAGTCTCTATCAATATTGTTGAGGTTAGAAAACCTGAAATTGATGCTACTTTAGTAGCAGAAAATATAGCCCAGCAGCTAGAAAGAAGGATAGCATTTAGACGTGCAATGAAAAGATCAGTGCAGTCTGCAATAAGATTAGGTGCTCAAGGTATTAGAATAAATTGTGGCGGTAGACTTGGTGGGGCTGAAATAGCTAGAACCGAATGGTATCGTGAAGGCAGAGTTCCTCTTCAAACATTACGTGCGGATATTGATTATGGTGTTGCAACTGCACACACAACATATGGCACTATTGGTATTAAAGTTTGGATTTCTAAAGGTGAAATTATGGAACATGATCCTATGGCTCATGAAAAAAGAGCAACAGAATCGCCAGAAGGTAATAGGCCTAGTGCTAGACGTGATAGAGGAAATTAAGGAATAAAAAGATGCTGCAACCAAAAAGAACTAAATTTAGAAAGCAACATAAAGGCAGAATTAAAGGCGTTGCAAAGGGTGGATCTTTATTGAACTTCGGTGCATACGGTTTGAAGTCGCTTGAACCGTCTCGCGTAACAGCCAGACAAATTGAGGCAGCAAGACGTGCAATGACAAGACATATGAAAAGATCGGGTAGAGTTTGGATTCGTATCTTTCCTGATGTTCCTGTTACAAAAAAACCAACTGAAGTTAGGATGGGTAAAGGCAAGGGTTCTGTTGAATTTTGGGCAGCAAAAGTAAAACCGGGTAGAGTTATGTTTGAAATAGATGGTGTTTCTGGAACTATTGCTAGGCAAGCTTTTGAGTTAGCGGCTGCAAAATTACCAGTTAAATGTAAAATTATAGTTCGACCTGGTGATAATGGATAATGGATAAGTGATATGAAGATTCAAGAAATAAAAGATATGAGCGTAGATCAGTTAAATCAAGAATTAGTTAAGTTTAAACGTGAACAATTAAATTTAAGATTTCAAGTTGCCTCAGGACAGTTAGACAATACCTCAAGAGTTAGGTTTGTAAGAAGAACAATCGCTCAAATTAAAACTGTTCAACATAATAAAATAAATTCTGTTAAAGGAGCTTAATGAAAAATGCCAAAGAGAATATTAACAGGTATCGTTTTAACGGACAAATCTGATAAAACAGTTGTGGTGAAAGTTGAAAGAAGATTTATGGATCCTCTTCTTAAAAAAACTATTAAAAGATCAAAAAAATATCATGCGCATGATGAGGGTAATCAATATAAAGTTGGAGATAATGTAAAGATACAAGAGTGTAAGCCATATTCTAAATTAAAAAGATGGACCGTTCTAGAAAACGCTTCAAATTAATATAAAACATAGAAGAGATAAATAATGATACAGATGCAAACAAATTTAGAGGTAGCCGATAATTCAGGAGCTAAACGGGTTCAATGCATTAAAGTATTGGGCGGATCAAAACGTAAGTATGCTGGTGTTGGTGATATAATAGTAGTAACTATTAAGGAGGCTATTCCAAGAGGTAAGGTAAAAAAAGGTGATGTAATGAAGGCTGTAGTAGTGCGTACAGCGAAAGATATTCAACGTAATGACGGCACTGTTATTAGGTTTGATGGAAACGCAGCGGTATTAATTAATGCCCAAGGGGATCCTATAGGTACACGAATATTTGGTCCTGTAACAAGGGAATTAAGAGCTAAAAGCCATATGAAAATAGTTTCATTGGCACCAGAGGTATTATAAATGGCAGCAAGAATTAAAAAAGGCGATAAAGTTACTGTTTTAGCAGGTAAAGATAAAGGAAAAACTGGTGAGGTTTTACTTGTGATTCCTGAAAGAGATCGCGTACTCGTTCAAGGTATTAATTTGGTAAAAAAACATCAGAAACAAACCGCCTCTGAAGAAGCTGGTATTAAGCAAAAAGAGTTAAGTATTCATGTTTCTAATGTAGCAATTATTGATTCAGAAACTTCTAAGCCTACTAGAATTGGATTTAAATTCTTAGATGATGGTAAAAAAGTAAGATATGCAAAAAAATCAGGAGAGGTTATCGATGGTTAGTAAAATATATACACCTCGTATTAAAGAGCTTT
>Ga0055584_100001572_pt1 | contig 22393 bp, 18 predicted proteins | sample OSDHelmetaG_FD_58716 | JGI IMG/M metagenome (GOLD analysis project Ga0055584, IMG submission 58716) | Pelagic marine sediment microbial communities from the LTER site Helgoland, North Sea, for post-phytoplankton bloom and carbon turnover... | ecosystem: Environmental > Aquatic > Marine >...
CTCCCGGAAAAATCGAAAACAAGCGCAAGTTCGCCGAGGTCGGAAGCGACGGCATGACCGTCGACAAACTAGGGAACATCTACGTCACCTGGACCGATGTAATCGCCTTCTCACCCGAAGGAGAAGAAATTCTCCGACTCACCCCACCTGAGAAACCCGCGAATTGCTTACTCGTTCACAAGACACTTTATGTTACGGCGCGGACAGGGTTCTACTCGATTGATTTGGAAGTTGAGGGAGTGAGGTAATCTCAGGCAGAAAGAGGCGAAGGGAATCACAGACTCTCCAGAAACCGCTCTGCCTCTTTGAGATGCCCCTCCCGCTTTTCGTCGGCCATTTTCCGATAGGTGGCGACCATCATACCGAGGCGATGCTGGCTCTGGAAGAACTCGAGATGTCGGTCGATGAAATTCCAGAATAGGCCGTCCCAGGTTTGGCACCAGTTTCCCGTGGTGTAGTCCGACATTTTCTTCACGTAGTTGGAACCCGAAATGTAAGGCTTGGTCGTGAATATTCCGCCATCGGCAAATTGGCTCATCCCGTAGACGTTTGGCACCATGACCCAGTCATAGGCATCGATAAAAAGTTCCATGAACCAGTCACATACCTGTTCGGGTTTGAAGTGACTGAGGAGCATGAAATTACCCAACACCATGAGCCGCTCGATGTGATGGGCGTATCCGGTTTCGAGAACACGCTCAATAACGAGATCGATCGGTCCAATGCCGGTCTCGGCGGTCCAGAAACTCTCGGGAATGTCGCGGCGATGATTGAAGTGATTGCTGTTTCGCATCTCGACGCCGTGCCTGACATACATCAAATACATAAACTCCCGCCAACCGATAATCTGACGGATGAACCCCTCCAGCGAACTGATACGGACATCGTTTTCCTCTGCGAATTCCAGCGCCCGATCGACCACTTCCTGCGGAGTGAGAAGGCCAATGTTTAATGCGGGTGTCAAGATGCTGTGGAAGAGCGTTCGCTCGTTTTCCGAGAGAGCATCTTCGTAGGGACCAAACTGGTCGAAGCGCTCTTCGAGAAAATTCTCGAGCCAGTCACGAGCGTCTTTGGTAGTTACAGGATAGCAAAACGACTCCGTCTTGCCCGGGTAGTCAGCAAAGTTTTTCTCCACATATTCGAGCGCTTCATCGACCTGTTTTCGACGCGGAGCACTCAGATCATCTGGGGTATCGAGGCCACGCTTGGGCATGGACTTGCGATTGCATTCGTCAAAGCTCCACTGTCCACCCTCGGGTTCGCCATTTTCATCGACGAGGATTCCCATGCGCTTGCGCTGCTGTTCATAGAATTTCGCCATGAACGGACGCTTGCGGCTGTCAAAATACTCGTCTGCCCAATCGCGAGGCGTCACAAACATCGGCGTCGAGGTGATCTTCAGGGAAACTCCTTTTTCATCCGCAAATCGGCGAAGACGCTTCTCGAGCAGAAAATCGACCGGGTCGGCCGTTACCATTTCCGCGATAGGTTCGCCCTCGTGAAGCTGTGTCAGGATCTTTTCAATCGTATTCTGCCGGTCGTAATCGTGATAGCTCACGTCGTAGTCGAGGCCTTCGAGTCGCTCGGCAAAGGCCTTCATCGACGCTCGATGCAGCATGATTTTCTGCTTATGGAAACGACCGGGTGACGCATCCGGATCCCCGAAGAAGAGAGTATCCTCAATCAGGTGAACGGACCTCTCTTTTTCGAGAGCCGGATGCTGTTCGAAGAGCTGGTGGGGAAAAACAAGCGAGATAGAGCGGCTCATTTGCTAGAGCAGCTTGAGGGTGGAGATTCCACCATCGATCTGGATTACCTGACCAGTAATGAATCCCGACTCCTTTCCCAACAAAAACGCTGCCGCCTGAGCAACTTCTTTGGGATCGCCGATTCGTTTCAGGGGATGACGATCTGCTGATGCCGTTCTCTTGTCGCCGCTATTCAACAGACCGGAGGCCAGGGGCGTGTCGGTCAAAGAGAGTGCGAGACAATTGACCCGGATGTCCGGAGAAAATTCCGCCGCAAGAGATCGACAGAGACCTTCCACGGCCCCTTTGGCCCCGGAAATACTGGCGTGGTATGGCAAGCCTGTCTGCACTGCCACAGTGGAAAAAAGAACGATGGATGATTTCCCTGGCTTCTTCAGAGCGGCATGAGCCAGCCGAATGGCGCGGACGGCTCCCAGGTAATTGACTTCAAGCTCGTTCTGAAAATCTTCATCGGTGATTCTGCCGAATGGTTTCAGATTGATTGTGCCCGGGCAATAGACCATTCCATCGAGGCTTTCTGGCAGATGCAGCTCTGCGTCTTTGCGTGTCACGTCGTATTCCTGAAACGAGACGTTAGGAATCGCAGAGATCCCGTTATCGTTCCGCGAAGCAACGTGAACGGAGTCATCTTGAGAAGTGAGGTGCTTGATCAGCTCAAGTCCGACTCCGGAGCTTCCGCCGATGGATAGTATATTGCGTCCCATACCGACAGTTACGGCACGCTTCCAGAAAAAGATGATCTGGAAGGACTCTATCCGTTCGGTCTTAGGTGCTCGGCTACGGGTCGCCAGGTTCCTTCTCCTTTCACCAACGACGACGTCCCCCGCCCCGAGCCGGAGGCGGGCTTTCCATTGATCGTTCCCGACCAGTAATACGCGAAGGCGCAGACGGCAAAAGCATCCTACTTCAAGACCCGGTGCAGATTGCTCATTGCACACCCCTCGTCTTTGATCAGATCAAAAATGGAGTGAAAGCCCTCCTCCACAGCCGCTCTTCCGCGATGAATCTGACCAGTGGAAAAAGTGACGCTGCGGTTCGAGTGGATCAGCGGCGCAACGATTTTCCAATCCTGACTCGCAAGAGCTTGTTCATAGCGAGGGATGAATTCGGCGGGATTCATGACACCTACTCCACCCGAATCGTCGCCGATCTTCCGTGCGCGTCGAGCCCTTCCACCTTGGCAAACTCCTCAACGATCGGAGCAGACTTCCTGATCGAATCGCGATCCAGCTTCACAATACTGGTGCGTCGCTGGAACATGTCGACAGTGAGACCGGGGAATGATTTTCCGGCTCCACCCGTGGGAAGCTCGTGACTGGGGCCAGCGAGGAAGTCACCGACTGCCACGGGCGAGTAATTGCCGACGAAAATGGCTCCGCTCGTCGTGATCTTCGGAAGAATGGTTTTCTCGCGACGGGTGATCAGCGACAAGTGCTCGGGAGCAAAGGCATTCACGATGTCGACACCTTCATCGAGAGACTCGACGAGCACGCACCACGCTCCGTCCTTGAGCGCTTTCTTCAGTTGATCCTGACGACTCAGTTCCTTGATTTGTCGATTCACCTCTGCCTGCACCTTTTCGAGGAGTTCCTCCGAATCCGTAACGAATCCCATGATGCTATCGCCTCCGTGCTCGGCCTGGGCCAGCATATCGGCGGCGATGTATTTTGCGTTGCCACTATTGTCGGCAAGAACAACAACCTCACTCGGTCCAGGGAGCAAATCGACTGCGACGACTCCGAAAAGCTGACGCTTTGCTTCGACGACGAAGGAATTTCCGGGACCGTAGACTTTCAGAACAGGTCGAATCGTTTTTGTACCGATCGACATACCGGCCATACCCTGCGCACCACCGACTTTGTAAATTTCCGTCGCCCCGGCTTCTTTCAACGCATACAAAAGGGCCGAATTTACCGTTCCTCCCGGACCCGGAGGGGTCATTACAACGATTTCCGGACATCCTGCAGCAGCGGCGAGGCAAACTGTCATGTTGGACGTGGAAACAAGTGGAGCGGTTCCACCGGGAACGTAAATCCCGACGCGCTCGAAAGGAAGAAAGCGCTCCCCTACTTCACCTCCCTGTGAGTTTTTTCCCGACCAATCCTTGCGCAGGCTTTTCTTGGCGAAAGCGATGACGTTTTTTCTCGAGGCAGCGATGGCGCGCTTTGTTTTGGCATCGACGGCATCTTCCGTAGCGGCCAACTCGGCTTCGGTGACGCGGAGATCTTTTGCTGTTTTGAAACCAGCCTCGTCGAATTTATTCGAGATCTCGATGAGTGCCTTGTCGCCACGTTTTTCGACGTCTTCGATGATATCTTTCACGATGGCTTCAACTCCGGCAGGCGGAGCGGAACGGCGATCCAGTTTGCGGATCGCGGAAGCATAATTTTTCTGGGTGTGACGAATGATGCGCATGACGTGGAAAATCGACTCGGGTTTTGAAATGGGCGCTAACCAACTACAACCCGGAGCGATTTCAAATACTCGTCGCCGTGATATTCGGAGGGCATGGGAACGCGCTCACAGGATACTACGCTCCGACCAGCCCCCTTGACGCCGGAAAAAACAGCCTGCTCAAAGTCTTCAGCAGCGAGCCGATGCGTGTTGGCACAGGCGAGGATCCATCCGCCGGGTTCGACTATGGCAGCTGCGAGGCTGGCGAGATCAGCGTAGTCAGAATCCGTGCTGAATTTGCCCTTCTTTTTCCGGGAAAACGTTGGGGGATCTAGGATGACACCGTGAAAGCTCCGTCCCTGCCGGGAAAAGGTTCGCATCCACTCGAAGGCATCCCCCTTTACTCCGAAGTGTTCTTCCCTGTCGAGATCGTTGGCCGCAAAATTTTTCCAGGTCCAGTCGAGATAGGTTCGAGAAAGATCGAGCGTCGTCGTGATCGCCCCGGCCCGGGCGGCTACAACGGAAAAAGCTCCCGTGTAAGCAAAAGTATTGAGAACGCGCTGTCCCGGCTCGACGATTTCACCGACCCATTTTCGATTAAGCCGCTGATCGAGAAAAATACCTGAGGAATACCCTGCCGAAAAATCGATCACAAACAAAGCGTCATTTTCCCTGACCAAAAACGGCTCCTCTACAACGTCCCCCACTATAAGCTCCGGCGCAGTAGACGTCGCTTTGTCCCGGGGACGCCAGTAGATGCTCGATGCGATGCCTTCGGACAGCTTTTTCAGATAGTCATGAAACCGATCCCCCCTCGTCTGCACGAGCCAGCGACTATCGAAATGATCAACCCAGACCCCTACCTTCGCATCGTGCAAAATGCGCCACGCGGTCGTTTGATCATCAGGAGATGAAGAGAATGTTTTCACAGTTCCATCGGTTGCATTCTCTCTACCCCTTTTCTAGGATGAGTCATCATGAATTCCAAACTTTCCGGTCAACTCGATGCCGCTCTTACAGACGGCAATTTGCTCCAAAGCAGCCACGAAAACATTACCGAGCTTCTCTCGTCGGGCAATCCGATCTACGAAGCTTCCGTAGCGGAGCTGGCCGAAAGACAGGAGTGGGCGGAGTTGAACGACCGTTTCTTCAAGAAACTCGCGTTCGGAACAGGAGGCCTTCGCGGCCGCTCGATCGGGGAAATCGTCACGGCAGCGGAACGCGGATCCGCAGTTGATGGAGAAAGACCCGAATATCCCTGCGTCGGAACGAGCGGACTGAACTACTACAACATTACACGCGCGACTCTCGGTCTCGTCCGCCAGTTGGTGAAGGCCCATACCGGCGAAGGCCGACCTTCTCTGGCATTGGCGAGGGACACTCGCTACTTCGGAAAAGAATTCGCTGATTGCGTCACCAAAGTCGCGACCGAGAACGGATGTGATGTTTACATTTTCCCCGTCCCGCGCTCGACGCCCCATCTGAGCTTCGCCGTTCGCCATCTCGGCACGACATCGGGCATCGTCCTCACCGCAAGCCACAACCCGCCGCATGATAACGGATACAAGGTTTACGGAAGCGATGGAGCCCAGATCGTTGAACCCGAAGCCAGCCAGATCATCGCCAAAGTGAATGCCGTCGAGGGCGAAACCTACGATGCGCTCTCCGCTGATCAGCAGGGCACGGTGACAGAACTGGGCGAGGATATGGACGAGGCCTACATGGCTCGACTCGAATCGCTACTCCTCGATCCGGAACTGGTGAAATCACAGAGCGATCTGAAAATTGTTTTCACCAACATTCACGGAACCGGTGGAACAATCGCCCCGCAGATGCTGCGACGTCTCAGCTTTCATTGCGATACGGTCGCGGAACAGGACACGGAAGATGGTGCCTTTCCCACCGTGAAATCCCCCAACCCGGAAAATGCAGAGGCCCTGCAAATGGGAATCGATCAGGCCGAAGCAAGCGGAGCCGACATCGTGATTGGAACCGACCCGGACGCCGACCGAATGGGAGTCGTCGTTCGCGATGGCAATGGGAAGATGACTCTGATCACCGGAAACCAGATCGGTTCGTTGATGGCATACTATCGACTTCTCGCCTTCACCGAGCAGGGAATCGTAACCGATGAAAATCGCGATCACGCTGTTCTCGTAAAAACTTTCGTAACAACGGAACTGCAGACTGCGATTGCCTCGCATTTCGGAGTCGGAGTCGTCAACACCCTGACAGGTTTCAAATACATCGGGGCGAAGCTGCAAAAATACGAGAGCCAGATCCCATCCGGCCTCTATTCCGACTATCGCGAACTCAGTGATGAGGAAGCCCGGAATCTTCGTCTCGAACATTCGAAGTTTTTCGTCTTCGGCGGGGAAGAAAGTTACGGGTATCTCGGCACCGACTTCCTGCGCGACAAAGACGCGAACGGAGCCGTTGTCATGTTCGCGGAAGTCGCGGCCTATGCAAAATCCCGTGGCATCACTCCCGTCGAATTGCTCGATCAGTTGTTTTGCGAACACGGAGTCTTCATCGAAGGTCAGCATGCTGAGACCCTGGCCGGTGCCGACGGTGCAGCACAGATCCAGAAACTCGCTCAAAGCTACGTTGACTCCCCTCCTTGCGAAATGGACGGGGCCGCCATCACTCGCATCCGCGATTTTGCGAACGAGGATTTCGTGGATGAGGAAGGTGACGCGATTCCGAAGGAGAAAATGGTGTTCGTTGATCTCGATGATGGACGGGCATTCGCAGTCCGGCCATCCGGGACCGAACCAAAGATCAAATACTACATCTACTATCGCCCACAGCCGGGACACAACGAGGCATTGAGACCCGAGCAGTTGGATTCCGCAAAAGCGATAGCACATCAGTCTTTCGATGCCTTGAAAGCAGCGATCGTTGCGGATATGCGGGAGCGGCTCGGGTAGCGGCGTCCAGCTGCACGTTGACCGTTACGATTCCATATGAACCCCAAGTTGCGACGCCTCTGGCCGTGGATTGCCGCCCTGCTCAGTGGCGTGCTTTTGGCAATCTGCTATCCGCCATTTACTGCGGACGGGCTCATCTGGATCTGGCAGGCACCTTTACTCGGGGCACTCTGGTTTTCCGACCTAGGAGAAAAACGCTGGAGGCGAGGCGCCTTGCTTGGCCTCGTGTGCGGCCTCGTCTTTTTTGCGATCAATCTCTCGTGGATCACCGAAATCTCACATGTTGCCGGGACGTTTTTTGCCGGACTGGGTGCTCTCGTTGCACTGGCACTTTATCTTTCTCTCTACTTTGCCCTTTTCGGAGCCTTCGCCACGACCGCGGGACGCTGGATCATTCCGAAGCCTGACAAAGACAAAAAGGACCTCTTCGAACTTTCCTTCGGAGTCCTCAAAGTTGCCTTTCTCAACGGTGCAGCGTGGTGTGGACTCGAATGGCTTCGAGGCATTCTCTTCACGGGATTCGGATGGAACACGCTCGGCGTCGCGTTGAAAAATCACCTGCTCCTCGTCCAATTTGCCGATGTTATTGGCATCACCGGATATGGATTTGTGATGATGTTTTCCGGAGTGATCGCTTTCTGCACGCTGGTTCGACTCGGACTGGAAATCAGCGATCGCAAGCGCCTACGCCCCCACGTCGACTTTGCCTTCGGAGTCGCGCTCATCATCGTACTGTTTCTCTACGGGATTTCGAAAGTTTCCCATGTTCCCGACGAAGCGGTCGATGTTCGTGCCCGCATCATGCAGATGAACATTCCGATCGAGGACAAGTGGTCTGAAGATATCAAGATGAGACAGAAAGTCATTTTCGACTACCGCGATCTCACCCGAACCTTCGTCGAGTCTTCCCCCCACGACCTGGTTCTGTGGCCGGAGACAGCATTGCCAGGACATTTCAATTTCCCCTGGGTGCAGGACTACTTCAACGAGCATGTCCTCAAAGGCGATGACTTTTACCTCATCACTGGGCTCGAGGACAGCACGCTCAAGGGAGATGAGATTTACAATACGATCACCCTCATGAAGGGCTCGACGGAGACCTATCAAATGCACAAAAAGGTGCATCTTGTCCCCATCGGTGAGTATCTCCCCTTCCGTGACACCTTTCCCATTTTTGTCTGGATCGCAGGCGGCGTCATCGAGAATGACTTCACCCCCGGAACTATCTTCCAGCCACTCATCATCGAAAAAGACGGGCACGAAATCGACATTATCCCCCTGATCTGTTTCGAAGATTCGGTTCCTCGTCACGCCCGGAAGTTCCTGCGGCAGAAACCACAGATCATGGTCAATGTCACCAATGATGGCTGGTTTCGCGACAGCGCCCAGCCACTTCAGCATTTCAACAACGCGCTCTTTCGCTGCATCGAATTCCGGCGCCCCATGATCCGCGCCGCCAACACCGGCGTCAGCGGTTTCATCGATGAACGCGGCAGCGTCTACGACCGCCGCTCCACCGACAAGTTTGCCCGTGTTCTTCGGGACGAGGAATCCGGCTCGACCCATATCCGAGGAAGCATACCGGCGAACGTCGAAGTGAACCTCAATCCTCCCATGACAATATACGCCCGGTATGGCGACGTATTTTCGGTCGGGATGGGAGTGCTGGCTTTGCTGGCGGCCGCCTTCTCTTTTCTGGTGGCAAGAAGGGCCAAACCTTCCATCACTTTACCACCACCCGACAATCCTCCGCCGGAGTAGCAAACCACCCGAGATCCTTACCTTTCTCGTCGGTGACGACCCAGAGATGGCCCTCGAAAGTGTTTTGATCAAAACGCCGGGTCGGATCGGTCAGGCCATACTCCCGCCGAAGACCATCGAAGCCGATCCAGGAAACGGTGATCCTCTGTTTCGTTTCGTTGTCGACGCGCAACTTCACCGCATTGGCGCTCTCGGGCGAGGCCGCCTTTGCTAGCAATTCTTCCATCTTGCGGAGTTCCGCAAGCTTCAGTTCCTCACCTCGATCGAGCGCTTCGTAAGCTTTCACCAAGTCTTCCGGCCACGAAAAAACGGGAGCCGTTGCGAGATCGAAGCTCTTAAGATGCCTCAGATTTTTCCGATCTTTTGGATGGGAGTATTTCCATTTTCGATCGCCAAAAATCGAGTCCACTAACTCCGCCGCGTCGGGGTCGTGTTCTTTCAATTCTTCCCGTGTGTCGACGTGGTTATGATCGTGATCATTTTCCCGGTTGGTGTCGAACCAGGATTGCACGACTTCGGCCCAATACTCGGAGGGATTCGTTCCCGCGTATTTCCCCCGCCAGAGGCCTTTCAAACCGGCGCGGTTGAATGCATTTTCCAGCTTTCCCTGAAATTCGGAGTCGATCGAGTTGATCCCCATCAGGTGGATAGCATGAGCGAACTCGTGAATCATGATACTTTCCGTTGAATAGGGATCCCCTTTCAAACCGAGCAGATTTTCTTCTCCGACGGAAACGGCAGGGCGTTCCGACGATGCGCCCAGCCCTCTCGCTCGCTTGTCCCAGTAGATCTTCGGTTTCAGCGTGGCGTGCTCGGGAATATCTGTCGTGAATTCGTCCGGCGCCATGATCGCAAGACGCACCTTGCTCTCGACCAGCGCATCGATGATATCCTGTCGACGTCCCAGCATGCGGTTGATGATGAAAGCGGCTTCGTAAAACGCGTAGTCGGAAACCTGTTCTGAACCCACGATGGGAAAGCCACCAACACTGAGATGCTTTTTGTAAAAAGGGTCCAGATTGAGCCTCGCGACTTCTTCAGCCGGCGGAGCCGCGACAACAGGCACTACGTTTTCCTGCCCCGTTGCAAAACAACAGGAGAGGAGAGTGACCAATGAGATCAAAAATTTCATACGAGAAGCAGAGCAGGATAGTGACCAAACAGGTTTCGAAATAGAACTCAACAGGGTTGTATAGACGACCTAGCTCTTTTGAATCATAGACCGAACCCTTTCTGGTGTCGTAACGGAGTTGCGGTATTGTGATAACTTGTCACAATCCAAACCTGAATCATAGTTCCCGGCATGAAGATCATCCTTTCTTCCCTTCTCACACTGTCCTTGATTTCGTCTTTGGCTATTGCCGACGATAAGGAATCACTCGCCGTCAGCGGCCTGACATTTGAATTTGCTGATCCGTGGATTCGCCAGCAGCCCGCCAGCTCGATGCGAGCGGGACAACTGCTTTATGATCACGAGGACGAGAAGTTGACGGACATTGAGCTCGTTCTTTTCCACTTCGGCGGCAGCGGCGGCTCGACTCGAGCAAACCTGGATCGCTGGATCAGTCAATTCAGCCCGGCTCCAGATGCGAAAGAGGAGACGAAGAAAATGGGCGACAAAGAGGTCATTTTCCTCACCGCGACCGGCACCTACATGGAGTCGTCGGGCGGCCCATTCTCCGGTAACAAAACGCCTCGGGAAAACTACACAATGCTCGCAGCTATCATCCCTGGGAGCGAAGGAAATGTGTTCCTCAAGGCGACAGGCCCGAAAGAGTCCATCGAGGCAATGAAAGAAGCCTTCATGGCATTCGCTGCGAGTCCGTTCAGCGAGTAGTCCTTGCAACGCTTCTACGAAAGAAAAGGCGGAGTCACCCCTCCGCCTTTTTTGTTTTCAAAATCGTGATCATTTCCCGCATCGCGGGCGTGATTGCTTTGGTGCGACGCCGCACAATCCCCAGCGGCCTCCAGATGAATTTCCCATCGATGGGAATGCGGACGAGTGATTTCGAAGCCACCTCCGGGCCGACACTTTCGCCCGGCACGATCGAGATCGCATTTTCAATAACGACACCTCGCTTCACTGTTTCAATATTGTCGAACTCGACCACTTCCTTCACCTGGATTCCAGCCTGGGAAAACATTCCATCGATCGCTTTCCGTGTCGGGAGATCCGGCTCGAAAGAAATGAATCGCTCTCCATCGATGGCTTTCAGGTCAAGTTTCTTCCTCTTCGCCAGCGGATGGGAAGGCGGGCAAATGACAACGAGTCGGTCTTTCCAGGCTGGTTCGATTTCGACCCCTTTCCTCTCCTGCGGATAGGCAACAAGTCCGAGATCCGCAAGATTCTCCGATACATCGGCATAAACCTGATTGGAACGTCGATACTGGACCTGCAAGTCGACTTCGGGATATTGCTCCCGAAATGTTTCGAGATAGGGCGGAAGTTCGTGAAACCCGATGCTGTAAACCGTCGCAATTGTGAGCTGCCCAGCGACGATGTCGCGCATCTCGGCGAATTCTTCCTCAATCCCCCGGTAGGAATCGAGAATGCTGCGTGCAGCGCGGAGAAAGACTTCGCCCTCGGGAGTGACTGCGAAATTACGACGGCCTCGCTCAACCAGAATGACGCCGAACCCATCCTCGAGAGCGCGAATCTGTTGGCTCACCGCGCTCTGGGTGATGCCGTTGCGCTCCGCCGCCTCTGAGAAGCTCGTCGTCTCGACAAGATCACAGTAGACCTGGAAAGTTTCGATGTTCATTCGGGGTGCAGAAGGAGTATCTCATCAACGTGTGATTTGGCAAGGTGATGAGCGTGGTCCAGACAGGACCGACTACTTCAGCTACCGCCTTACTACGAAAGCACTATCGGTGACTGGGTATTCCAGTTGAATTTGCCGGAGGATTTCGACTACGACGACTATCGCCGGAAGTAAGCCGCCGCTCTCCACACGATGCTACGGCACTTCCCTCGTAAACATCACCTTTGCCGCTATCACACCCGCGAGAAACCCAAAGAGATGCCCCTGCCACGAGATCCCGGGCTGACCGGGTAACACACCGGCGAGCATTCCTCCGTAAAATATGAGAATGGCTACCGAGACGGCGATCCAGAAACCGGATTTTTCAAAGACGCCTCTCGCGAGTAAAAATCCGAGGTAGCCGAATATCAACAAACTCGCGCCGAGGTGATTGGTTGCCGGAGGCCCGAGTGTCCAGAGAGCCATGCCTCCGATCGCGATGATAAAGATCGTAGACTGGAGAAAGATTTTTCTCCCCCCCATCAACACGACACCACCAAGAACCAGGAATGGAATAGTGTTGGAAATGAGGTGGGTGAACCCCACATGGAGAAATGGCGCTGTGGCGATTCCAATCAGACCCGGGATGCGACGGGGCTGAATTCCAAAGTTGTCGAGGAACCCGAATAGCACGGCGTCGACGATTTCAAGACCCCAGGCAATTCCAACGGCTCCGACGAGGAGCAGCAGATGGTCTTTGAACGAGCGGGTAAACTGCTCGCGTCTATGATCGGAGGGAAGGGCGGGAGGCTGAGCCATTTGCCTCGCATCATAACCCATTTTCGAGCCGCGAGAGCTACAAAGGGTCACTGATTTTGGAACGGGGCGGGTAAAGTTTACTGATGGGATTCAGCTTTGCCTTCGCCGTCAACGTTGATAGCAAGACTCTCGGGCGAGCCGCGACTGATCCTGACTGCCTTAGTCTTGAGGCTGATCAGCTGCCACCAGACATCTCCGAGTTCTCCCAGGAGAGGAGCTCCATCGTCTCCGCGGACCTCATCTACATCATTTAGAAGCTCTTGTGCGCTTTCAAGAGCATTGACTACGAGCTGGGCATCACCGGCCTGAAGCTTTCCAGTTCCTGCAGGGACTTTTCCGAGCTTCTCTTCGATCTTGGCGATTCCGCTTTTAATCTCTCCAAGCTTGTCATTGCTCATTGCCGGAGCTGGCTTTGGGGCATCGGCTTTGGCTACAGCAGGAGCTGGCTTCGGTGCTGGGGGCGACGCGGATTGAGATGCTGCTTGTGTAGCGGTCTGAGGCTCTTCTTTCGGAGCCGCCTGCGGTGTCGCTTCTGGCATTTCCGCAGCCTTCGCTACTGTGGCAACGCTGGATCCGACCTGAAGAGTCGTCTTTTCTGCCTCAAGTGGAGCTGCGACGAGCTGGGGCTTTTTGCCGAACTCATGGCTGGCCTTGCGCTTTACAACCGGATCAACTTCCTCTTTGAACTGAGGAACCTCGCGGATTCCAGGAGCGGTAGGATATTGACCGTTCGGATAGAGATCGGCATTGGTGCGCGGGGGGGCATCAGAGACGGTGCTCTTGGAATGCGCATGCTGCTTCCATGGCTCGCGAATGACAGGCTTGCGCGCTAGGCCTTCCGTTCCGTTGCCGAGTGCGATAGGAGTAATCAGCATCATAAGGTGCTGACGATTGCGGTCCTTTTTCCTATCCCTGAAGACGTATCGGAGAACCGGGATTTTTCCAAGAACGGGTAGTCCGCGCTCATTCACTGACGTACTCGCAGCATCCAGTCCGCTGATCGCGACGGTGAATCCACTCTTCACGGTGAGAGGTGCCGTGTAGACGCGAGAGGTAGCGATCGGGAACGGGTTTCCGTTGATGAACTCGGTTCCAACGATATCAGAGACGGTCACGGATACGTTCAGTAGGATTTTGTCATCTTTCATGCGCTTCGGCAGAATGTTGATGACGGTTCCGATCGGGATGTATTCGATCGAAGATGTTTCGGTTCCACCTGCACCAAGGCTGGCGCTGGCACTGGATCCGAGAACGGGCTGATTGATCACACTGCGGAAAGCCACTTCGCGGTTATCGAGTGTAACCATTCGTGGAAATGATACCGACTTCGTGTTCCGGTCATTGTAGATGGAACGAAGTTTCCAGTTCAGATCGCTGTAGCTGAGAACTGCAGTCGGAAGAGAATAATTACCGATGCGATCCAGATTGGTTGGGCTAGTGGCGTAGTTAAGATTTTCCCCAAGTCCACTTTCTCCGAGAATACCGTCCCAATCGATACCCATGTCGAATCGAGGGTTCCGGGAAGTTTCGATGAACTTGACCTCAACGGCAATCATGGACTGCGGCCGGTCTGCGGAAGCCAGATAAGCCTCGATCCACTGATGCTGCTGACGAGTCGCAACCACATAAAGCGTGTTCGAGTCGCTGTTCCAAATGACTTTCGATTGCTGCGTCGCCCCTGCTCCTTCGGCTGATGCAGGAAAGGCACCGCCGCTGGCGATGCTAGGTGCAGTTTGTGAGGCTCCCAGCGAAAGCTGGGCCAGATTATCAACAGATGCGGTTGACGCAAACTGAGCGCGTCCACCCTCTGCTCCGATGTCGAGAATATTTTGAATATCGTCGAGAATGCGAGAAGGCTCAGTCACGAAGAAATCAGGTGCACCCTGAAGGCTCAGACCTCCCGATCCGGAACCACTTGATGAAGAACCGCCTCCTCCGCTTGTTCCGCTGGATTGCGCGTTCTTGGTTACCAGTTCCTGGGCATTGTAATTGATCTCGTAGATGCGACCGATCAATTCATTGGCGTTCGCAGGTCGAAGATACCAGATACCGCTTTCGTAGATGAGAGAAAAGCCATTGGCTTTCGCAAGAGTCTCAAGAGCTACAAATGGGCTCGCGTTAATGGTGAATGTCACGAAGCGATCCTCTCCCTGACTACAGTTGGGGAGTCCGAAAAAGCCAATACCGGCATCCTCGGCCATGAGGCGCATCACATCACTCAATACAACTTTGGAGAAGTCGTAGTGGCGGGGTGGCGCGCCGCGCAGAGGGGCCGCAGCCCCCTCATATGCGGGGGAGTTCAAGAGAGCCATTTGCTGACCGACTTGGCCGACAGCGAATGAAGCGCTCGAAAGCACCGCCATGATTAGAACAAGACGTTTGGTTTTTATAATTCAGCTTCGTTAGAATTGCATATACTATGATAGTTGTATTCATTTAGCATTCAACTATAATTTTCATAATTAACTTGATTTTCGATTTCACTCATAGTAACTGCCTCCGCAACCGAAGCTGCAGTATGGCAGAAATGTTCATCACTTTTTCCGTGCTGGCGCTTCGAGCGGCGAAGACGCTGTGAAAGCTTTTGAAGAAGCGTCCAAAGACGGCAAGCCATTTGGAGCTTTCGCAATGGAACTCGCGCTTCCCTGCGGAATATCCGGACTCGAAGCCACAATCGCGATCAAGCAGATCGATGCCGAAGCTACACACAGCTGACCGCCATGCCTCCGAGCTTCGCTTCGTAATGAAGTAAAGCCGCGCAAGCGGATTTGGATTGCTACTGCTTGGGCGGCACAACAGGCTCCGCAGGTGGATACGGCAACTCCCATCCGTTCTCGGCAATCACAACCGGATCGTCGCCACTGAGTTCCTTTCCCCAGTAGTAAAGACGAAAAGCAGGTGACGCCTTCGGGTAGGCGTATATCAGGAGCCAGCGATTCTCCTCGGGAGCTGCGGGAAATGGATCATCAGGCATCAGTAATTTACCATCCGTATTGAGGGGCTCCGCGTGCGGGTCGCTTCCATAGCTGACGAGGCTCGCACCGTCGACGATCTCGATATCGTCGATATCAAAATTCACGGTGTGCCCCGAAATTGTTACATCTACGGCGACCAGTCGCGCCTCAATCGAAGCGTTCGGATCAGGACTCAAATACGAATATCCCTCGTAATTCCACGCCTCGTTCACGACCACTTTTCCTCCGCCGAGCCCTTCCGCCTGCTCTTGCGCCTTCGCTCGCATCAGCGCATCGACTACCTCCTTTTGCTGTTCGGAAGTCAACTGGCCAGGACCCGCTGTTGAAACCTGCATCTCACTCGCATTCGACTCAGGCGTGTCCGTCGGTTGCTTATCCCCACAGGCGGAGAAAAGAGCGGTAGCAAGAAGAAGCCCGAAAAAGCGAACAGTCGATTGGTTAATCATAGGAAATGCAGTCTACCAGAAGTTGTTGTAGCCGTCACCTGTGTGACGCATGGATCGTAACATCAACAAATCAAGAAAGCTGCCCCGAACAAGGCAAAAGCTTCTCTTTTCAAGCCCAGTCACCGTGACTACATTTTCGCCATGAGCGACGTCGCTACCGAAATCATCGGACCCAATTTTCAAATCACTCGACTCGCCGAGATCGAGCCAACGCCCTGTCCCTGCGGTCAGGCCCGCCGCGCATTCATGAACGACAAAAATGACGTCGCGTCCATGCACCTCGTCGACATCAAATTCGACAGTGAAACGCACTACCATGAGCGCATGACCGAATTCTACTATGTGCTCGAAGGAGAAGGTCATATCGAGCTCGACGACGAAAGGCACGAACTGCGTCCCGGAACTGCTGTCCTCATTCAGCCCGGCTGCAAGCACCGCGCCGTCGGAAGCAACCTCAAAATCCTCAACATTCCCGTTCCCAAATTTGACCCGAACGACGAACACCACGTCTAGAAAACCATGGACTTCAGCCCTCCCGAAGAACTCATTGCCGACATCCGCGAAGGAAAAGTCGTCATCATTGTAGATGACGAAGATCGCGAAAACGAAGGCGACCTGATCTGTGCCGCCGAGAAAATCACGCCGGAGATCATCAATTTCATGGCCACCCATGGACGTGGCCTTATCTGCGCACCCATCCTGTCCGATGCGGCGGACAGACTCGGTCTCCCTCTTATGGTGAAGCGCAATAACGAATCGCAGGGGACAAACTTCACCGTAGCCGTCGATGCGGCCGAAGGAGTTACCACTGGAATCAGTGCCGCAGATCGGGCCAAGACCGTTTCCATCCTCGCCAATCCCCTTGCCGAACCACAGGACCTTGTGCGCCCCGGACACATTCTCCCTCTCCAGGCTTACCCCGGAGGAGTTCTCCGGCGCGCCGGTCATACCGAAGCAGCGATCGACCTGGCCCGCCTCGCGGGACTCCACCCCGCCGGGGTCATTTGTGAAATTCTCAACGAAGACGGCACCATGTCCCGTCTTCCCGAACTTCAGGCCTTTGCCAAAGAGCACGACCTGAAAATTGGATCCATCGAATCTCTGATCGAACACAGGCGACGCAAAGAAAAACTCATTGAGAAAATCGAGCACATTGAACTTCCGACAGACTTCGGGAAATTCGGACTCACCCTCTACGCCAGCAAGCTCAACCCCAGCGAGGAACATCTTGCCCTCGCCAAAGGAAAAATCGAGACCGACGAACCAGTTCTCGTTCGCGTCCACAGCGAGTGCCTCACCGGCGACGTCTTTGGTTCGCGCCGCTGCGACTGTGGCAGCCAACTCCACGCCGCCCTAAGGCAGATCGAGGAAGAGGGATGCGGAGTTCTCGTATACATGAGGCAGGAAGGAAGAGGCATTGGGCTCGGCAACAAAATCAAAGCCTACAAACTTCAGCAGGAAGGTCTCGACACCGTCGAGGCTAACGAAAAGCTCGGCTTCGGCTCTGACCTAAGAGACTACGGCATGGGTGCGCAGATTCTGTATGATCTTGGTGTGAGAAAAATCCGTCTCATGACCAACAACCCTCGCAAGGTTGTCGGACTCGACGGGCACAATTTAGAAATCGTTGAAAAAGTCCCCATCAAAATTCCGTCCAATCCCGACAACGAAGCGTACTTGAAAACCAAGCGCGATAAGCTAGGACATTTTCTGTAAGCCGAGACGCTTTGAACTGAATTTCCAATATCCAATCGACCATGTCGAAAGCCGCACCTGAAACACCCGCCAGCCTCGACCGCGCAGGCACCGTCAACATTGTCGCGAGTCTCTACAACAGTAATTACACCGACGCACTTGTCGAATCAGCCAGCGAAACGGTTGGTAGGCTCGCCCCGGATCTCGAAATTAAAGTCGTTCGAGTTCCAGGAGCTTTTGAAATTCCGGTCGTCGTCGAAGCCGCGGCATGCAGCGAGAACCAACCGCTCGCCATCATCGCACTTGGAGTGATCATTCGCGGCTCGACCGCACACGCCGACCTCATTGCCGAGTCGATCACCAATTCGCTGCAGCAATCCAGCGTCTCCCACCTCATCCCCGTCATTCACGAAGTTCTCCTCGTCGAAAACACCGAACAGGCCGAAGCTCGTGCTCTCGGAGACGAACTCAACCGCGGTCGCGAAGCCGCAGAAGCCGCCATCGCCATGATCGACGTCATGGACTCCCTTGCAGAAAACCAGATTTCCTGACGCTGTCATCACCACATGGAAAAAATTGTTTTTCTCGACCGCTCCACCGCCGACCGAAATGGTCCGGGAATCAAAGACGTAGACTTCTCCGCTCTCGAAGGGCTTGGTGAGGTCATCTCTCACGACATCACCAATCCGGAAGATACCGCCAGACGTATCGCAGACGCCGAAATCGTTCTTACCAATAAAGTCGTTATCGGTGCCAATGAAATGGATGCGGCCAAAAACCTCAAACTGATTCAGGTCGTCGCAACCGGCGTCAATAACGTCGACCTAGACGCTGCGAGAGAGCGCAACCTCGCCGTCTGCAATGTCAGCGGATACAGCACCGAAGCCGTCGCCCAACATGTCTTTGCTTCCCTTCTCAATCTCGAAAGCAACGTGCACCGTTTCGCCGCCGAGCCGGAAAAATGGGCTGAGTCCCCTATCTTCACTCGATTAGATTATCCCATCGGAGAGCTGGCCGGAAAGACTCTCGGCATCGTCGGGCTGGGCTCGATCGGCAAAGCTGTCGCCCGAATCGGTCTCGCTTTCGGAATGCAGGCTATTGCCCTGGCTCGTGAAGGATCCACAGGTCAGGGCGGCATGCCGAGACTTCCTCGCGATGAGTTCTTTGCCGTCGCCGACGTCGTCACCCTGCATTGTCCACTTACGCCAGAAAATTACCACTTCATCAACGCAGAAACGCTCGGCCAGATGAAACCCTCCGCTATTCTCATCAATACCGGACGCGGCGATCTCGTCAACGAACCAGCGCTGGTCGAAGCCTTGAGAAATCATACGATACGAGCCGCCGCCGTTGATGTGCTCACCCCGGAACCCCCATCTACCGGCCACCCCTTTCTCAGTGCCGGACTGGACAATTTATTCATCACCCCTCACACCGCGTGGAGTTCACTCGAAGCCCGCCAGCGCCTTATCGACGGAGTTGTCGAAAATATTAAGGCATTCCAAAGTGGAGAAGAGCGCAACCGAGTCGTATAAAGTTCGAATCAACAAAAGTGAAGCTCTGATTCGAAAGCCGCCCGGCAGGGTTATCTCAGCCATTCAACCCTGTCAGGTGCCGGAAGCAACACGGTTGGAAAATTCTACTGATCTTCCGAATTCGATTCCTCTTCGACGCCCTCGCTCGGCGCTCCACCGAGGAACCCATTAATCAGCGAATCAATTTCGTCACCGAGTTCAAGTCCAGTCGCCTCTTCGATCTCAGCTCCGAGGATCTTGGCTGCTTGCTCGTTGTCTCCGAGCATTCCCTTCAATTTCTGCAGAGACTCTGGTGAAGTCCCGAGAACCTCGCTCAATTTACTTGATGCAAAGTCGAGGTGAAACTCCTTCAATTCCAAGTCCGGATCGGAGATTAAGCCATCGCCCCGAATCGTGATCGACTTTCCTTCCAAGCCGGTTGCTTTGGCGAGAGCTGGCTGCAGTGTCGCGACGCTGGTGAAGTCGCAAGACTGATGCTCCAACTTTATCGATCCATTCGTAACAAGCTCGGCTCCACCCTGCTTCACAACCATGTCGCTGGTGAGAAGGACTCCGCTCTCGATGAGGTAGGATCCCGTCAAAGAGCCTTCGCCCCGGATACCAAACGCAGGAATGACGGTTCCGAGCAATTTCTGAACCGGCCCAATGATGGGGAAATCTGGCAACTTGGAATCCCGAATCAATACCTTTCCACCGCCCCGGATTCGTTTCACATCACCGTAGCCAACTCCGCGGAAATCGAGATAAATCGCGCCCGTCATTCCGAGATCTGCCTTTCCAAAATAGGTAGCAATTTCAGCAAGCGGCATCCCCTTCACTTCGATGAGACCACTGAAAGGTTTCTCCCCTGCGGTGAGTCGCTTCGCGCCATTGAGTTCCACATTCCCGCCCAGCACGCTCGCGGAAAAGCTGTCCGTCTGAAGCGTGCCACCCGAGTAATTCACAATCCCACGGAGATTGCTGACTGGCAACTCTCGTGATGAACTCGTGATGACGATTCCGTGATGGTGCTCGTAGTTGATAGCGAGTTCGGCATTTTCGGGAGCCTCCATCGGGACAGTTCCAGAAACCTGAACCATGGGCGAATCGATCATACTCATCGCGCCAAAACTATCACCAAGCTCTGGCTTGATCTCAGAAAGCAATGCGATCAAATCGACAGTCGATTGCAGTTGCTTCACATGCAGTATCTTCGTTTCGGTATCGAACGAAAGAACTCCGCCAATGACTCCCTCGCCATATCCGATCTGGAGCGTCGGCACTTCGATGCGTTTCGTCGCAGGATCAAATGAGGCACGAATCGTTGCGGTAGAAACGGAAAGGTCGCGCCAGGAAAAATTGCTTCCATCAAAACGGGCGACAAGATCAATTTCCTCTGGTTTAGCGGAATCAAAATCGAGCTCCAGATCCAACTTCGGTGAATCACCGTATATCTTGAATTCAAGAAAGGGCATAAACTTCTGAATCGCTGAAAAATCAAAATCCAGGGACGACGCTCCCTGTTCCGCAGCTCCGCTTTCCTCTCCGCCGCTACCAGGACCTGCCTCCGGCAATTTGATGTTAGCCTCGCCTTTTACATCCACAGCTCCGAGGGCGGTTTCGAGCCGTTCGATAACAATTCTTTCCCGACTCACCAGCATCTCAGCATCAAGTTCCGTCAACTCACCGACTTGCTCGCCATCTTCGAAAAAGGTGACCGTCGAATCGTTAAAAACGATTTCTGTTTCACCACTGACCTTCTGATCTTTGATCAAGCCGATAAAATCGACGTTCACCGCCACATCAGAAACACTAAGCTGCGGCTTCTCTTTTGCCTCAGTCTCGTAAATGGTCAGACATTCGATACCGAGACTGAGAGGAAACCGATTGAGGCGCCACCCCTCGCAGTCGAGGTGGATTCCCTCTTTTGCCAATTTTGCTTCGGCGAGAGCCTTGATTTCTTCTTCCGCATTCTGGAACTTCTGGTAGCCAATGAATCCGACCACACCGATGGCGCCGATCAGCAATAGTGTGCCGAAAAAGAAGAGCGTGGTAAAAACCGTCCAGCAGCCTGATTTTCGTTTCGATTTTTTCTGAACCCGATTCGGGACGGCAGCGAAATCAGCTTTTTTGCCAGAGAATATATCGTCCAGTTCGGAATCGCCATCATCTGGCTCCTCGTCTTTCCCAGGTGTATCTTCCTCTGCGGATGATTGGCCGGTGTCTTCTTCACGAGAATGATCGACTACTTCTCCATCGTCCACATTTTCTGAAATGCTTTCCTGTTCTGAATCCTCATCCCCCGCATCGTCTTCGCCAATTTTATTGGAATCGTTTTCTTCCAGAGATTCGTCCAAAGACTGAAGGTTGTCCCCTTCAACTTGGTCCTCTACTTCATCCTCTTCCTCCGTATCATCGTCATCAAGCAAACCGACAATAGGAGTGGCTCCTGGTACAATGAGTTTTCGGGGACGCGCCAACTCAACCACTGTCTCGTATTCGTCTTCCGCCTCGTCAGTTTCATCGGGCTCCGCCACCTTTGCTTTCCCCAGCACAGGAACTGGACTCTCGGACCTTGAAGTCTCAATTTCTTCCGGCTCCGGCTCAGGCTCTTCTGGCACTGCCTCTTTTTCCGGATCTTCTGTTTCCGACTGCTCTACTTCCTCTAATTCCGACTCTGCCCACTCTATGTCTGTCTCTTCCTCGGGTTCCGCGACTTCCACCATGTCAGACTCCTCATTCTCTTCGTCGAGAGCGACTCCCTCTTCCTCCGGCGCTACCGCCTCAATGGCTGCCTCCGGCTCTGCAGCATCCACTCCAATTTTTTCCTTCGGCTCTGACTCAACTAAACTCCCCTCATCGACTAGCTCTTCGGATTCTTGCGCTTCCTCGACTTCCTCCAACGGTGGCAAATCAAGGGGGCCTTCCGGCACAGCATCATCAACTTTCAGGGACTCACGGCGGAGAGATGGCAATTCAATATCATCAAGCACATTCGGCTTTTCCCTACCCTCTGTCCTGGTTTCCTTCTCGTTTTCTCTTTCATCCCACCAGCGATCGACAATGTCGAGTTGGTCGCCCGCCTCGGGGTCGACCGGAACTTCCGCACCGACCGGCATCGTCACGTCGTCATCGTTATCGTTATCGTGCATACGATTTCCCGGCTCCTTCCCGCTTGCCTTATCACTCATCTGTCTGTTAACAAATCGGTTGGCAGTATAATCAACCCATCGACATGAATCGCAAATCGTACCTACCCTTAGTCGCTCTCTTTTTCACATTCGCCATTTTTACAACCCATTCTGGTATTTGTCAGGATTCCACTAACTTCCCTACGATAGGTGAATTA
>Ga0055584_100001574_pt1 | contig 22383 bp, 23 predicted proteins | sample OSDHelmetaG_FD_58716 | JGI IMG/M metagenome (GOLD analysis project Ga0055584, IMG submission 58716) | Pelagic marine sediment microbial communities from the LTER site Helgoland, North Sea, for post-phytoplankton bloom and carbon turnover... | ecosystem: Environmental > Aquatic > Marine >...
ATTTGATGCAGTGCCAGGGCAAGGTGCTGTATGCGTACTAAATGCCCGGTTCCGAGCAGATGCTGGACATAAAGGGTAACTTTCAGCGCAACGGGGGGCACTACTCAGCTAACCGCTGTCAGTCAGCAGCGGTGCGCGCTTTGATCAGCTTGATTACCCGTTCGCAGACCACGTCCATACCGCTCAACATCCCGGGTAATAAATTGTCCGATGGTTTCGCCTGGGTCGTCAGCTCACTGATCAATGGCACCAGCTTTTCAACCATAAAATCCTCGGGCTCAAGCATTTTGACAAGTCCCAGTTCTGCTGCCCGACGCGCTCGGATCAATTGTTCAGTTCTTGGCTCAAACCTTGGAATCATGATAGCGGGCTTATCGAAACTCAGTATTTCACAGAAAGTGTTATACCCGCCCATGGTAATCAATCCTGATGCGGCATTGATCAACGCTTCCATTCTCGGGTGATAGTCAAGAACGGTGAAAGATTCTATATCACTGGCCCTCTTTTGAAATTCGAGCCGTTTTTGTTCTTCCATAAACGGTCCAAGCACAAACAACACATTCAACTGCAGATCCGGGCACTGAATACAGGATCGGAAAACCAGGTCCACCATTTCCTCACCGTCTTTACCGCCACCTGGAGTGACCAGCAGATATGGCGACTCAAACTCACTGGGCAGCTCTTCATCTCCAGCCCAGCGCTGCAGATAACCGGTAAAGCAGACCTTGTCCTCAACCGCTGTCTCTATATCGAGCCCGACAAATGGATGATAAAAATCCGGTGGTCCATATACCCAGATTTCTTCGTACAATTCTTTAAGTGCAGGTAATACCGATTTTCGCGCATACTCCAGCTGCAGCGCCTTTGGATCATCAATAATTTCACGCGCCCCGAGGATATTTGCAACCCCCCGCGCCTTCAGCATTCGCAGGGTTTCCTTCACCTCTCCCTCTAAACCAAGTGGCTCTTTATCGACAATAAACACGTCCGGATTGAAGACTTCAGCAGTTTTGCGAATGATCGCTTCGCGAATCGCCATGGTCTGATCAAGATCAATGTGAAGACCGAGAGACGTATAACTGCCATCTTTAAGCTTAATCACCCCGGGTATGCGTACGAAATCAACCCGGGCCCTGAACTCAAATCCACCAATGACCGGCGACCCGGACAGAATCAGTACTGAAATTCCTTTAAACCGGCCGACAAGTTCATGGGCGATAGCCCGGCAACGGCGTAGGTGCCCAAGACCAAAAGTATCGTGGCTGTATATAAGTACACGTGCATCGTCCAGTCGATCGAACCGCATTTAGTTACCAGATCACGATTTTTCTCATTATCAGTTTGCCCGCTGTCACACACCCGGTCCTGCTAATGCCATCAATGCCGACATCTGGATTCGGGTTAAGCGTCAGGCGGGCTCTTGTCCGCTATTCTCGAAAATTAAAACCATCACCTGTAATAACTGCGCAACCTTTTCTGCATCACTATCACCTTCAACCCATTCCCACTCTGTGACCTTCGCCCCGGCAGTGTAGTTACTTTCTTTCTTGGTCGTTGAACGGTGGGTGACATATAGTTTAGTGAGATTATCTCCGCCACGATCCAGTCGAACTTTATATTTATCAAACGAAGTGCCTTTGCCGATCACAAGATTGAACATCGAAGCAAATACGCCGGGCTCGTCACCTTTTGCCGGACGATCAGTGGCAATCCAATCGGTTTCCATGATGCCGGAGGCAGGTTGGTATCCCACCAGATCTACTTCCGCTTCAGCCCAGAACTCAACCAGAGTATCCCAGACAGCCTGGGCATCTGATTCCACCTCGAGCCATTTTGTGCCGTCCTCAGCGGTCACTAATCGAGTACCCACAATCTCCGGCAGAACCCTTTCACTGTTTCGTTCGGTTTCAGCGCGGTCGTGATTTTCTTTAACCTTACTGTTCGACTTGGAGATCAGGTCCGGGGGCAAGGCAATGGTTTTGGGGGTCGATTTATCGAAAATCTCAGAGAACAGACCACCCGACTCTGCGCTGTCCCCTGGCTTTTTTGACGAATACGTGTCGTTTCCTCCGGATTCACCTGAACTAGACTGGCAACCGGCAAGGAGCATCGAAAGGGCGATCAGAATAACAATTCTTGACATAGGTAAGAGATGATAGAGCTTCATAATTTTACGCGGCCTTGAGCCGCCGGAACCGCTAAGAATCTAACATAATTGGGGGGATTCAGCTAAAGATTCAAGGGTTTGATAATAATCCGGCTGGATCATTGCCTGGAAGGCTGCAATAAGCCTGAAAACACTCAGGATAGCGATATTGAAGTTAAGAAGATTAACTATAATTAATATAAATACACGACGCATCTTATTGTTTATAAACATTTAAAATGGTTTTTTTTTCAAAAATATCGCTGTTTTCAGAAATTTATTAAAAAAAGTTAATATTCATGCAGGAAATATGGCAAAATCGCTCTGCATTCGGGGTTTGGGCTAATGAAAAAGCGTTAAAAGCCAATTATTAGCCGGGATTCACGAATGTTAAAAAATTAATTTTTTGATTAACTATACTCAAAGAGGTATATCTCATGAATAAAAAGCTAATCGCTGTGGCAGTTGCCAGCACTCTGGTTGCACCAGCAGTATACGCTGACATCACCCCATACGGCCGTATTAACAACGCAATCGACTTTAAAGATTCCGACAACACCACTGGCAGCACTGTGGACGTATCCAGTGTCGCTTCGCGCTTCGGTTTCAAAGGATCAGCAGACATCGGCAACGGTCTGACCGCTATCGGTCGTTACGAGTTCGCAACCGTTACTGATAAAGAGCAGCCTAATCCTGCTGACCTTCGTCTCGGTTATGTTGGCGTTTCAGGTGGTTTTGGTTCAGTAACTATTGGTAACCAATGGTCTGCTTACTTCAACCACTTCGGTACGCTTGCCAGCCCGACTTACTCTCTGGGTTACTTGCTGTATTCCAGTTTTGCCGGCGGTCCTTTCCGTACTTCCAACACCATCAAGTACTCCAACAGCTTTGGTCCTGTAAGCATGGACTTTGATGTTCGCCTGAACGATTCTGAAGAAGGCAACGATGTAGCTGAGAAATTGAATGGTAATGGTTACGGTCTTGGCCTCACCTTTGCAGCAACAGAAGCAATCTCTCTAGCGCTTTCTTTAGATTCAGAAGAGAATCCTGACGTAACTGATGAAGAGACCGGCGCGGTCACTTTTGGTGAAGATACCGATCGTGTAGGTATTGCGGGTAAGATGGACTTCGGTATTGTCAACGCAACTCTTGCTTGGCAGACTTGGGAGCAAGGCACTGATGAGATTGATCACCTGCAGCTTTATGTTGGTGGCGCCGTCGGCGAAAAGAGCTCCTGGCTGGTTGGCTTCGGTACTGCTGAAAAAAATTCCGGCGGATCTGCTGCAACAGAGCCTGATTCAGCATTCCTCGGCTTCTATCACAACATGGGTGGTGGACTGAGACTGTATGTCGAAGCAACTTCCGTTGATTTTGATGAAGGCGACTCTGGTGACTTCACCCAGACCCTGCTTGGTATGCGTTTCGATTTCTAAGGTAAACTTAGTTGCAAACAAAAAACCGGGGTTCTGCCCCGGTTTTTTTATGCCTGCAGAATCGGGGGACAAGGAAAGTCCATGGATATTCTGACACTTCAGGGTTTTTTCACTTGCCGCGGGGGAAATCCGGCTGAGGAAAAAACAATTGAAATACTGCCCTGCCAGTGCCAGCCCGGCAATAAAACGCCCAGGACTTCACGTAATAGACAGGACTCCCTGGAATTATTTACCGCAACTAAACGATACGGTGGTTCGAAGCAGGTCCAGCTGCTACTCCACATACCTTAATTCGCTGTCCAGAATCCCTTCATCGGACAGCATATCGATTGCCGGCTTCAGATGTTTCTCGTACCTGCGCCATCTCTCCCTGGAGCTGGTATAGATACCTTGCCGTACCTGCCAGATACTGGCGGTGCGCACCGCAGTATCAGATTTATCCGGGTCAAGACAAGCCTCATCCCAGGGCAGGCGTGCCCCTTCGATCAACATCCTGGTCTGATGTTCGTGGTCTGCCACCAGTGCTTCATACTGCACTTTGTATATATCATCAGCGAATATACTGTGCCAGTGACGCATCAAGCGGTGATAACGAATGTAATAACCGGAAAGCACCTCAAGATCGTAAACAAAGTTGACATCGGACCCATATAACTGAAAGTAGTTGGAAACAATGACATCAAGGGGATGCCGATGACAATGAATAATCGCAGCGTGGGGAAATAGCGCCCTGATTAACCAGATATGGACGAAGTTAAACGGCATTTTATCGGTGAAATACCCTGTGGATATATCATGAAGACGCGCAACCCAGTCAAAATAACCGTGGTTCTCCCGGCTGAAAGCCTCCAGGTCCAGATCGATAAAGCCGTCGGGATAGACCCGCATCTCTCCATGGTTTTTTTCAAGATTAGCAACTGCGCGCTCGATACAGGCCAATTCTCCGCAGCCGGTGACATCCGGGTGGCGGGAAATAATCTGCTCAACTAACGTTGTGCCACTGCGAGACATACCGAGGATGAAAATGGGGTGATGCGCGTTCTCTGTATCATCAACGGTAATTGCCGGCGGCGCTGCACATACCTCAATAATCCGGTCAATATGGGAAAAGTACTGGTCAAAATCCATAGTCACTTCTCTGGATTTCAACTGGTTGCCGATATCGTAGGTTTCAAATGCCCGGTCATACAGACCGCAGTCGTCATACACCTTTCCAAGGGCAAACGCTAACTTGCACTTATGGGTTTCATTTAAATCCGCCTTGTTCCATATTGACTCTATCTGGGCCGCATCGGGATCTTCCAGGGAGCTGAATTTTTTCATTGCCACCAGATTGCGATAGGCTTCGATATACTCCGGATTCAGTTCAAGAGACTTTCGGTAGAGGACTTCTGCCTGTTCCTTATCGCCAAGAGAAGAATAGGCAAGACCTAAATTATTGCGGTATTCTGCCTGGTCGGGATCTAACTCAATTGCTTTCTGATAACTGTTCTTGGCGTTTTCTATACTGTCCAGCTGAAAGTAGGCATTACCTAACGAACTCCACACCCTCGCCTGTTGAGGAGATTTCTTGAGTAATTTTTGCGCAATCTCCACCACAGTGAAATTATCGTTTCTAAGCTCGCAGAACCCGATCTCCAGAATCAAAACGTCTTCATCATCGGGGAATCGGGCCTTAAGATCTTTCAGCAGCGGCTGAAACTTATCGTATCGACGCTGCTCAAGCAGTATCTGACCGTACAACAGCAGCGGCTCCTTTGCCGTAGATTCCGCTTTAAGCAGTGGCGCCAGAATTTCTGCAGCTTTATCTAAGTCTCCGGTTTCCAGTAATGCGTTGGCCAGATTCTGCCTGGCATCAGCAAATCCCGGATCGCTGTTAAGCGCTCGCTCAAAGTACTTTCTCGCGCTTTCATGTTGCTGCCGTTCTGCCTCAATGGAGCCCAGCAGATTCAGTGCTCGTGGATGTTCCTGTGCGATTTTCAGGGCACTGTGCCCGGCCTTTTCAGCCGCATCGATATCACCAAGGGCTTTATGTGACAGCCCCAGATTTATTATCGCTTCTACCTCGCCCGGCTGGATCGCCAGCGATCGCTTAAATTCCGTCAAAGCCTTGGAATGCAGCCCCAGATGCTGGCTTGCGAGTCCCATGTTGTACCAGGCCGCAGCGGCACCAGGGGCCAGTTTCACTACTTTCTCCAACCCACGCCTGGCACCCGCCGCATCACCCTGCTGCAGCTTCATGGACGCTTCAATGAAGAGTTTTTTAACCTTATCTGCGGTGGGTTTGTTGTTCATTAATTTAAACTCCGGGTATGGCAATAAAAGTGGAGAAACCGGTCCGCTTAATTCTATCAGCCTGTGCGGTGATACCCCATAGTAATGGCCAGATCGCAGCTAAAACGTTACAAAACTTGTTTGTAACCCGGCGTAATCTTCATTACACTCCCGACTTCATTAAATACAGGCAAAATTGTGGCGAAAGAAGAAAGCATAGAAATGGAAGGCACCGTTGTAGAAACCCTTCCAAACACCCAGTTCCGCGTTAAACTGGAAAACGGGCATGAAATTATTGCGCATATCTCAGGAAAAATGCGAAAACACTATATCCGGATTCTGCGTGGTGATACTGTCACGGTGCAACTTACTCCCTATGATCTCACTAAAGGTCGAATAACTTTCCGCGAACGTTAAACCTGAAAACCTAGCCGTTCACCTGGTGTTCAGCCCGACCTGCCTTTTCCCCAGCCCCTGGCCGTAAATTTTTCAGGTGCCTATCCACGGTCACCCGTGCGGCAGCCAGACCAAGCATCACGGCTATCATGGTAATCAGGATGATTAACTTCGGTCCGACCCAGCCAATAGTAAAATCACTCTCGTACAGTGCCGCCAATCGCGCAACGGGTTTCGATAAAAGATAAAGGGTTGCTGCGGTAATACCCCAGGCTAACAACGCACCGAACAGGCATTGTACTGCTGCAGAGTAGAGAAATGGGCGCCTGATAAAGCCGTTAGTTCCCCCTACCTGATTAATGATTTCAATCTCGTCTGCACGATTTGTGATACCAAGACGTACGGTATTACTAATCACAAGCAGAATCCCTACAGCCATGATCACCGCCAGGATCAATAATCCACGCTTAACCAGGTGCAACATCGCTGTGATCCGGTGCAGCCATTTCTGGTCAAACACAACGGTATCAACTTGTTCCATACCCTCGAACTGCCGCGCTAATGACTCGATATTTTCAATGTCATCCGCGCTTGCCGGAAAAACAACCAGCACTGGTGGTAGCGGGTTTTCCGGTAATGCTGCCACGGCGTCTGCAAACCCTTCCACTTCAGAAAACTCTAATAAGCCCTGCTCCGGTGAAATAAATTCAACATCTTCTACTTGTGGATTCTGCAGCAGCTGTTGACCAAACTCGATCGGATCTATTGATTCCGTTGCTGACTCTGATTGCAGAAACAGGGTAATACGCGGCGCTCCACTCCAACCTTGAGTAACGACTTCTAGACTAAATACAATTTTAAACAACACCAGGGGAAGCGATATTGCGATCGCCAGTACCAGAATTGTCATGCTGCTGGCAACCGGCAACTGCCACAGACGCCCCAGTGAATCAAACAACACCTGCAGATGTCTTGATAACCAGATTGACAGCGAATTAGTCATTGGACTGCTCGCTGATCAAATTGCCATCAGCTAATGACAGCACGCCACAATACGCTCGCTCAAGGTGTCTGTAATCGTGGGTGGCAACCAGAACCGTTATATCCAGCTGGTTAAATTCAAAGAACAACTGCATGATTTCATCCGCCAGTGCCGGGTCCAGATTACCTGTGGGTTCATCGGCCAGCAGAATTTTTGGCCGCCCCACTACAGCACGGGCAATTCCCACCCGTTGCTGCTCTCCACCGGATAAAGTAACAGGATATCTTCTGGCCTTATTCAACAGCCCCACTTTGTCCAGCGCTGCCCTGACCCGGCGTTGTGTTTCCCGATAATCTGTGCCGGCCACCACCAGAGGCAATGCAACATTGTCTTCAACTGTGCGGTCATGCAACAGTTTGTGATCCTGAAAAACGCTACCGATAGTGCGGCGATGGGCAGCAATTTTATTCCCCCTGAGTCGGGACAGATTCTTATCGTCGACCAGAACCTGCCCCCTTGTCGCTATTTCAGACAGGGTAATCAGTTTGAGTAAGGTACTTTTACCCGCACCTGAATGGCCGGTTAAGAAAGTGAATGATCCGGTCGGCAATACAAAAGATACATTATGCAGCGCTTCATAACCATTGGGATAACGCTTGGATACCTGGCTGAAACGAATCACTACGCTGATGGTAGCTCAGGCAACAATGCATCAACAAAGGCTTCTGCGTCAAATCTACGCAAATCATCAACGGATTCCCCAGTACCGATATATTGTATAGGCAAGGCGAAACGTTCTGCCAGGGCAAAAATCACCCCCCCCTTGGCAGTGCCATCAAGTTTAGTGACACACAGCCCGGTAAGGCTAACTGCATTGTGAAAGTGTTCTACCTGGGACAGTACATTTTGTCCGTTGCCAGCGTCCACGGTGAGCCAGATTTCATCGGGCACATCCGGGTCAGCCTTGGCCAGAACACGCTTTACTTTTGTTAACTGCTCCACCAGATCACTATGGGTATGTTGTCTGCCGGCAGTATCTACCAGCAGAATATCGCAACCTCTGGCCTTGGCAGAAGTATAGGCATCAAAAGCCACTGCTGCAGCGTCCGCACCATGAGACTGGGCAATAACAGGTACATTGAGTCGATCACCCCAGGTCTGAAGCTGCTCAATGGCTGCCGCTCTGAAGGTGTCACAGGCCGCCAGCATTACCTGCTGACCTGCACTGTGATATCTTGCAGCAACCTTGGCAAGGGTAGTGGTTTTGCCGACACCATTTACCCCGACCATCATCACCACAACAGGCCGCATCGGTTGCAGTTTGACCTCATCCACTTCACAGGGCAGAAGTAATTCGAGCAGCACCTGTCTCAGACTGGCAATCAATGACGGCACATCACTCAATCGATTCTCACGCGCATCCTGTCTCAGTCGTGCCACCACTTTCTGACTCACCGCAACACCAAGATCTGCCACCAGAAGCTGGTCCTCGATTTCATCAAAAAGGCTGTCATCCAGGGTGTGCCTTTTAAACAGACTGGTAATACCGCCAAACAATCCGTCCCGAGTGCGTGTCAGTCGCGAAAACAGCCCGGATTTATCCGCACCAGGCTGGGCCTCCAGCGAATCGTTCTGCCCCTCCGTGGTCTTGTGTTTTTTTGATGAGAAAAACTTCATCTGCGTCGATATTTTTAAAGCGCGTATCGTATCATCGAAGCTGTGACAGACGAACCAAAAAACTAAATGTCGAAATCACCCGGGCAGGTTCGAATCATCGGCGGGCAGTGGCGCAGCAGAAGGCTGAGATTCCCCCAGATTGAAGGCCTGAGACCTTCCCCTGATGCAGTTCGTGAAACCCTGTTTAACTGGCTGCAGCAGGATATCAGCGGTAGCCGCTGTCTTGATCTGTATGCGGGAAGTGGCGCTTTAGGCTTCGAGGCAGCGTCCCGCAACGCTTCTTCGGTAACCATGGTGGAGAAAAACCCGGCGGTAATCAGACAGCTGCGCCGAAACTGCGATTTACTCAATGCCGTAAAAGTCATCGAGATAATACAAAGCGCTGCCGAGGGTTATCTGAAAACCTGTGAATCCAGTTTTGATATCATTTTTATGGACCCCCCATTTGGCTCTAAAGATCTTGAGAAGATCTGTGTTGCCATAGTGGAAAGCAGCGTCATCGCGCCGGATACACTTATTTATATCGAATCCGCAAGATCAACTGAACCCTTACCTATTCCATCAAGTTGGCATATCATTCGGCAAAAGACCCGGGGATTAGTCCAATCCACCTTAATTAAAGCTACCTCACTATGAAAAACATCGCTGTCTATGCCGGAACGTTCGACCCTATCACCAATGGTCATAGTGATATTCTGGTTCGAACCACCCAAATGTTCGACCGGGTAATACTGGCCATTGCGGACAATCCTGACAAGCAACCTCTTTTCAGTCTGGAACAACGCATCGCCCTTGCTGAGGAAGTGCTGAAGGATGTAAAGCATGTTGAGATCATCGGGTTTTCCGGGCTATTGATCGATTTCGCCCGATCGGTAAACGCCAGGATTTTACTGCGAGGGCTTCGCGCCGTTTCGGATTTTGAATATGAATTTCAGCTAGCCTCTATGAATCGGCGACTGGATAAAACTATTGAGACCGTATTCCTGACACCCGCAGAGCAGCACACCTTTATTTCGGCATCGCTGGTCAAGGAAATTGCACGTTATAAAGGCAACGTCGGGGAGTTTGTCCATCCTGTGGTTCACCAGGCGCTGAAAACCGCCTTTTCACAATAATGTTCGGCTGCCCAACCTCCCCCATATAACATGGCGCTTACCATTACAGACGAATGTATCAATTGTGATGTCTGTGAACCCGAGTGCCCTAATGATGCGATTTTTCAGGGCCCTGTCATCTATCAGATCGACTGGACGCGCTGCACCGAGTGTGTCGGTCATTTCGAAACCAGCCAATGTGTCGAGGTATGCCCTGTAGACTGCATTCCCATTGACCCGGAACATATTGAGAACCCGCAGCAACTGCAGTTGAAGTATCAGCATTTAATGCGCGAAAGCGCTGTCTGTGTTACCAGTGCATGATAGAAGCTGCGTTCGGTAAGAGATTAAGATCCCTTGCCGCAAATGCAAACCAGCGCTGCCTGGTGGTATTGCAAGGCAATCAGGACTGGGGGGAACATCTGGCCAGCCTGTTTATTGGCACGTTAACCGCCACCTGGGTTAACCACCGGCCCGGGACAGGAGGCACCACCATTGATTCGGCCAGGGCACATTCAGTATTAGGTCAGGATCTCAGCAGTGTCGTCTATAACGTCCATAACGGACTTGACCCTGATGCTTTCGGTATTTTAAGCGGAGCGATTTCCGGCGGCGGTTTATTTATTGTGCTCACACCGGCGCTGTCAGATAAAGCTGGTGGCAGCTGGGGCGAAGGCGAAAATACATCACGTTATCTGCAGCGTTGTGCACGCGAACTCGCCGCAAACCCCAAGGTGATCAACATTCGACAGAACCAGCCATTACCGGACATCGAACAAGCTGGTCTGATATTTGCTGACCGCCAAACTGACATCCCGGACGACATATATCCTGCGCTCACCACCGATCAGGCTGAAGCAATTGACGCGGTACATAAGGTGGTAAGTGGTCAGCGCAAACGTCCAGCGGTATTGCTATCCGATCGCGGCCGCGGAAAATCTGCGGCACTGGGCATTGCCGCAGCGCAGCTTACAAACAAAGGGGCTGATAAAATCATCGTAACCGGCCGCAATAAGCAGTCGTTGCAGGCTGTTTTCAAGCATGCTGAGGCATCGAATCCCGAACATAGTGCGAAAATCAAATGGCTGCCGGTTGAGCAGCTGTTGAGCCACCAACACGCTTGCGATCTTTTACTCATTGATGAAGCCGCCAGCATTCCGCTGCAGCAACTGGAAACGCTGTTAGCCCGATATTCACGAATCGCGATGGCCACCACAGTCCACGGATACGAAGGTACCGGTAGAGGTTTTATGCTGAGGTTTGGTAAAACCCTGGATCAATTAACGCGGGGTTGGAAGCAGATTAATCTGAAACAACCCATAAGATGGGCTGCATACGACCCCCTGGAGCAAGTCACAAATTCTTTACTGCTATTGGACGCCACGCTGGCAAAACAAACAACGCCGATTTTCACTATTGAATCCTGTGACATAAGCCTGGTCAAGCCACAGCAACTGATGCAAAGCGAACCGTTGCTCAGACAGGTTTTTAGTCTGCTGGTGCTGGCACACTATAAAACGCGGCCCGGTGACTTAAAACAATTGCTGGACAATCCAGCGTTAAGCATCTATCAGATCACTGCACCTGAAGAGAGTGACTGCAATGTCGTTGGCATTGCTGCAACCATTTCCGAAGGCGGTCTGGATTCTGTCCTGGCGCAGCAGATATTCCAGGGTATACGTCGACCAGCCGGTCAGGTATTACCTGAGATACTGGGCGGTCAACTCGGTCAGGAAAAAGCCGCAGAGCTGAAAATGACGCGTGTCATGCGCATTGTGATTCATCCATCCTGCCAATCCCGGGGATTCGGCAGTCACTTAATGCGGTTCATATTGAATGACCGCGCCCCGGAAACGGACATTGTCGGCAGCCATTTCGCGTCATCTCCAGAGCTGTGTAATTTCTGGCTGAGGAACGGGTTTCAGCCGGTACGCGTAAGTCTGACACTACGGCCGCAAAGTGGCAGTCACAGCATTGTTTACCTGAAATCGTGCAGTCATGAAGGCGATAAAATGGTGCGGAGCGCTTGTAGTAGCTTCGCACACAACCTGCCGGCACAGCTCAAAACGGTATTGCGTGACCTGGATCCGGATATTGTTGAGAAGCTGCTGCTGTTTAATGTTTCATTGAAGAACCAGTTTGAACAACAGACCAAGCTCGACCTCCAGGGGTACTTCGCTGGTGCCCGACCAGCCGAAAGCATTGCCGAATCAATTTCCAGGCTTGTGCTCGGCGGATTTGCCGGGGGCGAGGTAGAAGACGCGATATTACTGATCGAGAGGGTATTACAGGGCAAGTCGTGGACGCAATGTCGATCTCTTGACGCTGTCGATGGTAAGCGCAGTGGTGACACACGCTTGCGTAAAGCGTTGCTGGCGTTGTACCACCAGGTTCACCCGGACAACCGTTAGCGTTCTTTGAGAGCTTGATTTAAAGCACTCAGAAATATCTGGTTCTGTTCTGTTGAACCTACCGTAATTCGCAAACAGTTCTGCAGAGGAGTGCCCGCCTGATTGAGGTTTTTTACAAGAACACCGCGCTGCTTTAACCCCTCAAAAATCCTGGTTGCATCCTGGTCAAGACGGATCAGAATAAAGTTGGCTTCACTTGGATAGGGTGTCACCCCGGGGAGGTTGTTTAATGTCTCAAACAAACGTTGCCGATTGGCTCTGATTTTACTGGCCTGGTGCTCCAGTACTGAATGGTGATCAAGACAAAATGACGCGCTTGCCTGGGTCAGGCTGTTAATATTGTAAGGCAACCTGATTTTCTCCAGCTCATTAATCCAGTCAGGATGACCTGCCATCAAACCAAGTCGAATACCCGCAAGGCCACTTTTTGACAAGGTCCTCATTACCAGCAAATTCCTGTGCTTCAACAGGTCCTGCATAAAGGTTTTGCCACAAAATGCATGATACGCCTCATCAACCACCACCAGCCCCGGCGCTGTAGCAATGACTTTCTCCAGCATTGACCGATGGAAACAGTTGCCGGTAGGGTTATTGGGATAAGCGATAAACACACAAGCCGGATCTGTTTCCTCAATCACTTGAATAAAGCTTTCAGTATCTGCCTCAAAGCCATCAGCAAGAGGCACTTCACGGAATGTCGTTCCAGTAGCAACTGAAATAAGCTGATACATCGAAAACGAAGGCGCTGGCGCAATAAAAGTACGTCCTGGACCACCCACCAGCGCTGCCAGCATCTGGATCAGCTCGTCAGAACCATTGCCAAGGATCAAGCCGCTGTGCTCAGGGATATCAAACACTGAACGAAGGCGCTGCTTTAACGCAGTTGCGCCAGGATCCGGATAGCGGTTGATTTCCACCTCTGCCAGACAATCAAGCCAGGCTTTCTTTAGCGCTTCGGGCAACGAGTAGGGATTCTCCATTGCATCCAGTTTCAACAAGCCGTCCGACCCGGGAACATGATAGGCTGACAGACCTCTGATAGCAGGCCTTACCCATTCCTCTATATCAGTCATCGCCTTTTTCTAACGCAGTTAGACGAAATTCAGCAGAACGCGCATGTGCGGTCAGCCCCTCACACCTTGCAAGTACCGAGGCGGTGTGCGCCATTTTCCTCGCACCTGCCGGGCTTGCCTGTATAAGACTACTACGTTTCTGGTAATCGTAAACACCCAGAGGCGAACTAAAACGGGCGGTACCTGCGGTGGGTAATACGTGGTTAGGTCCGGCACAATAATCACCCAATGACTCAGCACTATGGCGACCAATAAAAATCGCACCTGCATGACGAATTTTCTCCACCAGCACCTCTGGTGCCGCGACCATAAGCTCAAGATGTTCCGGTGCAATACGATTGGAAATGTCAGTCGCATCATCCAGCGATTCAGTCACAATAATCGCACCCTGGTTCTCAAGAGCCGCTTGTATAATTTCCCTGCGCTCCATTTGCGGCAGCAATTTATCAATTGAATCCCTGATCGCAGTGGCAACTTCAAAGGAATCAGTGATGGCAATAGACTGCGCCAGCTCATCATGTTCCGCCTGAGCAAATAGATCCATCGCAACCCAATCTGAATCGACACTATTGTCACAGATCACCACTACCTCTGATGGTCCCGCAATCATATCGATACCCACTTTACCAAAAACCATTTTCTTTGCAGTCGCCACCCAGATATTGCCTGGACCGACAATTTTATCCACCGCAGGAACGGTTTCAGTACCATACGCCAGGGCCGCCACAGCCTGAGCACCGCCAATGGTAAAGATCCGATCAACCCCTGCAGTTTTAGCCGCATAGATAATAGCCGGATTGATATCACCTCGCGGGGTCGGTACCGTCATGATGACTTCATCCACACCCGCAACCCTGGCTGGAATTGCCGTCATTAACACCGAAGATGGATACGAGGCTTTCCCCCCGGGCACATAAATACCAACACGGTCCAGTGGGGTGACTTTCTGTCCAAGAATCGTGCCGTCAGGTTCCTCGACCTGCCAGGATTTACTGACTTCCTGACGATGGTAAGCTTCAATGCGTTGCGCTGCATGGTCAATTGCCGCAGACAGGACTTCGGGTACCTGCGCAGCAATTGAATCAATTCGTGCCTTGCTAAGCTCCAGATCGGAAATCGTATCAACTGTTATCTGGTCAAAATCATTGGTGTATTCAACCAGTGCAGCATCACCGTTTTTTGCAACCGCTTCAATTATTTCCCGAACAGCTTTTTCAACCTGTTGATTGTCTTCTTCGGATCGATCCAGCAACTGATTGAGTTGCTGGTCAAATTCTGGCTGGCGCGCATCCAGATATCTCATTAGTACTACTCCAAAACTCAGGCAGTCTGACGCTCAAAGTAATGACCGGGCACCCGCCGAATGGTAGCGCCCATCTGGGCCAGTTTTTCCTCAATACAGTCATAACCGCGATCGATATGATAGATACGGTCGATCACCGTTTCCCCCTGCGCTATGAGTCCTGCCAGCACCAGACAAGCTGAGGCTCTTAGATCAGTCGCCATAACGGGGGCCGCGAACAGGCTATCCACACCTTTGATTACCGCAGTATTTCCATCCAGCTCAATATCGGCACCCATTCTCTGAAGTTCGTGGACATGCATAAAGCGATTTTCAAATACGGTTTCCACCACCGTGGCGGTGCCACCAGCAATGCTGTTTAACAGTACAAACTGCGCCTGCATATCTGTGGGAAACGCAGGATATGGTGCAGTACGAATGCTGACAGACTTCAGTGGTCCCTCCGGGGCACGCAAAAAAATCCAGTCCTCTCCACTTTCAATATGACATCCAGCCTCGCGCAATTTATCCAGCACTGACTCTATCTGCCGTGGAATAACATCCACTAGTTTGATCTCGCCACCGGAAATTGCGGCTGCCACCAGAAAAGTTCCAGCCTCGATTCGGTCAGGGATCACACGGTGATCTGCGCTACCCAGTTTTTCAACACCTTCTATGATAATTTCATCGGAACCGGCACCACTTATTTTTGCACCCATTGCGTTAAGGCAGTCTGCCAGATCAATAACCTCGGGTTCACGGGCAGCATTTTCTATGATCGTGGTGCCGTCTGCCAGCGAAGCCGCCATCATCAGATTTTCGGTGCCAGTTACCGAGATCAGGTCCATGAAAATTCTGGCGCCCTTAAGTCTCTGGCCATGGGTGTCTGCCTTGATATAACCATTCTCTATTTTTATCTCGGCACCCATAGCCTCCAGACCTTTGATATGCAGATTGACCGGACGTGAGCCGATGGCGCAACCACCGGGAAGCGAAACTTCAGCGCGGCCAAACCGCGCCGTGAGTGGGCCGAGAACAAGAATAGACGCACGCATGGTTTTAACCAGCTCATAAGGGGCGACGACACTATTCACCTCTGAGGCATCTGCTTCGATGGCCAGCTTTTCATCCACCTGCAGCTTGACGCCAAGTTGACCCAGCAACTCCATCGTGGTCGTAATATCGTGGAGGTGGGGAATATTGCTGATACGCAGCGTTTCCTCGGTTAACAGTGAGGCAATCATCAGTGGCAATGCTGCGTTTTTCGCACCGGATATACGCACTTTACCTTTCAGTGGGCCACCACCGGTCGCGATCAGCTTGTCCATTAAATTGAGTTCTGGATAAAAATAACAGTCATGTTATTGTAACCCAATCAACACCGAGCAATCTGTTATCGATATGACTAAAAACTGTTTTAAAAAATGCATTATCAGATCCGGCCTCATCGCTGTACTAGTGGGCCTGCTGCCTTCTCCCTTACTGGCCGACCAGGCAAACGCGGACGTGATAGAAGTCAAGGCAACTGATCGTGGAACTGCCGGATGGACATTCCGTGTCACTGTAGCCCATCCTGATACCGGCTGGGAAGACTACTGTAATGGATGGGATGTCGTCACTGATCAGGGCGAAGTCCTTAAACGAAGCGCATCGGATCAGTTTACCCGCCTGCTGTTGCATCCCCATGAGACCGAGCAACCATTCACTCGTAGCCAGAGCGGCATCCAGATTCCCGAGGGGACCATAAAGGTTACCGTGCGGGCCCATGATCTGGTCAATGGTTTTGGCGGCAAGGAAATCGAAATAGACCTGAACGAAAGCACCGGCCCCGGGTATTCCATTTCTAACTGACATACAAAACTCCCTATCATTCAGGCGTTTGTCAGGTCGTGAGCCGAATTAATTTTAAAAGCGTAATTTACCGGAGAAAATGACCACCGTAGACATTGGATGATCACCGCATCCGGACAGACCGCAAACAGTAAAGAAGGACATCAGTCCCAGCGATGGTCGCGAACCTGCACCACGCCATCAATCACCTGTACTGGGAATGTATCCACCGGCTCATACGCCGGTGGTGCTGTCACTTCACCTGTTTTGATGTCAAAACGAGCACCATGACGAGGGCACTCGATACTGCCGTCGATAATGCAACCGCTCGATATTTCACTGCCATCGTGGGTGCATATGTCTTCTATGGCGTAAAAACTGCCGTCAAGATTTATCAGAACAATCGCCGCATCTTCAATTTCAACCACCGTATGCTGACCCGGTTGCAGGTCTTCTACGGCAACTGCATTAATCCAGTCACTCATTTGTATTTTTCTATATTAGGCCTAATTCCAGTCGAGCAGCTTCACTGATCAATTCCTGGCGCCAGGGTGGATCCCACACCAGATCAACCACAGCATCCTCAACACCCGGAACCAGCTTAACTGTGCCCTCCACCATACCGGGAAAGGTCTGCGCAACGGGGCAACCTGGTGCGGTGAGCGTCATATCAACCTCAACAAACCGACCTTTTACCTCTACCCTGTAAATCAAGCCGAGATCATAAATATTGACTGGAATTTCGGGGTCATAAATCGTACAAAGAGCAGCAATTACCCGTTCTCTGAGTTCCTCTTCGCCGGGCACATGGGTTCCACCTTCATGATCTTCAACGGTTTCTGCCGGCCCGTTACCCTGATTCAATTGCTCCATCAACATATCGTGAGGCGATTGAATAGAGGGTCGAAAGTCGACCCGAGTACTTTTATTGGATTCAGTCATTTTCAATCAATCGATCAGCCAGAACTTTTTCAAGGGCAGCTCTCAGTGGCGCTATCTGGACCTCGTCCAGCACGTCATTGACAAAAGCAAAAGTCAGCAGGGATCGGGCATTTTTCTCATCAATGCCTCTTGAGCGGAGGTAGAACAATGCGGTCTCATCTATCTGACCAACGGTTGCCCCATGGGCACATTTGACATCATCGGCATATATTTCCAACTGTGGTTTAGTGTCAATTTCGGCATTCGATGACAGCAGCAGATTATTATTTGCCTGAGTTGCATCGGTTTTCTGCGCCCCCTGTGCGACTTTGATACGGCCGTGAAATACTGCACGGGCACGCTGGTCCAGTACACCTTTGTAGAGTTCTCTGCTGGTGCAATGGGGAGCATTATGGACGACATTGGTATGATTATCGACATGTTGCTTGCCGGAAATATTGTACAAACCAATCATGTCACAATGTGCACCAGTCTTGTTCAGCGATACCGTGAGGTTGTTGCGCACCAGGGCGCCACCAAGGGTGATGGTACGACTGCCAAACCAGCTGTCTTTATCCTGCTCGACTTCAACAGTTGAAACCTGGTAGCCACTGCTTTTCTGGGTTTGAATCAGGTAATAGTCCAGTCTTGCGCCTTCGTCGAGAGATATTTTACTTGTTGAATTACAAAGTGTACTCACCTCTCCTACGGTTATGTAACGTTCAATAACAACCGCTTGTGCGTGCATTCCAACTTTTAACGTATTGCGCGGCTGCGCCGCAATATTGTCGCCTGCTGAAATAAAAATCATCTCAAGCGGCTTATCAAGCCTGGTGTTATCACTGACCTGAACCACATAACCATCGCTTGAAAATGCAATATTGAGCGCAGCGAATCCATGCTCCATGGCGACGCCATCAGACATGGATTGCTGGACATTTTGCGGGTGTTTGCTGATGGCTCCACTCAATGCCTCGACCATCGATGCATTATTTTCCTCAGGGAGAACAGAGTGTTGCGGATAAAAGCTGCCATCAATAAATACCAGTCGATAGCTGTCGAGTCCGTCCAGCAGCAGACCATCCATGTCAATCTCAGACTTTGGCGTGTCCACATTGACTTGAAACAACCTGGCAGTAACGGGCTTTAAAGACGTATAACGCCAGTCTTCTTCTCGAAGACCAGGAAATCCAGTCTCACTGAACACGTCAATGCCATGCTGACGTTGCTGGCAGAGCCAGTCAATCCCGTTGCCGGCAAGATTTGCCACCGCAGCGGTATGCTGATCTACGTAATGGTTAATAATTTCATTCATTAGATTCGATTCCAGTCACCTAGGCTGCTGCCAGGTCTTCTATCCACCCGTAGCCCTTGGCTTCGAGCTCATGGGCAAGCTCTTTACCGCCTGAACGAATAATGCGGCCAGCTGCGAGAACATGCACGTAATCCGGCACAATGTAGTCAAGAAGGCGTTGATAGTGTGTAACCAGCACCATCGAACGTTCACTGCTGCGCAACAGATTCACACCTTTGGCGACAATCTTGAGTGCGTCAATATCGAGACCTGAATCAGTCTCGTCCAGAACACTCAGAAATGGCTCAAGCAACGCCATCTGCAGGATCTCATTGCGTTTTTTCTCACCTCCGGAAAATCCTTCATTGACCGAGCGATACAGGAACTCCTGCTTCATTTCCACCATTGCGGCCTTTTCCTTGATCAGCTTGAGAAAATCCTTGGCATCCAGTTCTTCCAGACCCTGGTGCTTACGTACCGAGTTAATCGCTGCTTTTAACAGATACATATTGGTGACACCCGGGATTTCCACGGGATACTGAAATGCCAGAAAGACACCTTCTCTTGCGCGAATCTCGGGCTCCATCTCCAGTAAGTCCATACCGCGATAGGTTACGCTTCCTTCAGTGATTTCATAATCATCCCGACCGGCGAGCACGCTGGCGAGGGTGCTCTTGCCTGAGCCATTGGGGCCCATAATCGCATGCACCTCTCCGGCACCGACCTCGAGGTTAATACCTTTTAAGATTGAATTGCCTTCAACGCTTGCATGCAAATTTTTAATAGATAACATCTGTCTGTTTACTCAAATAAAATATAGATAACTGTAGTAAGTCTGGCTAATTAACCAACGGATCCTTCAAGGCTTATGCCCAGTAGTTTCTGCGCCTCCACGGCAAATTCCATTGGCAGTTCTTTAAAAACCTCCTTACAGAAACCATTGACGATCATAGAAACAGCATCCTCCTCGGACATGCCTCTTTGACGACAATAAAACAGCTGATCCTCTCCAATACGAGAGGTTGTGGCTTCGTGCTCCACCACCGCTGTGGGGTTTTTAACTTCCATGTAGGGAAATGTGTGTGCACCGCATTTGTCACCCATCAGCAGCGAATCACACTGAGAGTAGTTTCTCGCATTGTCGGCACCCTTCAGTATCTTCACCAGGCCACGGTATGCATTCTGCCCCTTACCGGCGGAAATGCCTTTGGAAATAATCGTGCTCTTTGAGTTTTTACCAATATGAACCATCTTGGTGCCAGTATCCGCCTGCTGATAGTTGTTGGTCAGTGCTACTGAGTAAAACTCCCCGATACTGTCATCGCCTTCAAGCAATACGCTCGGATACTTCCAGGTGATCGCCGAACCTGTTTCCACCTGGGTCCATGAAATTTTAGCGCCCTGTCCCCGGCAGACACCGCGTTTGGTCACGAAATTATAGATTCCGCCCTTGCCGTTCTCATCACCCGGGTACCAGTTCTGTACCGTTGAATATTTGATTTCTGCACTTTTCATCGCTACCAGTTCAACCACCGCAGCATGCAGCTGATTTTCATCTCTCATCGGCGCAGTACAACCTTCCAGATAGCTGACATAGCTATCATCTTCAGCCACGATCAGGGTCCGTTCAAACTGCCCGGTATTCATTTCATTGATGCGGAAGTAAGTGGAAAGCTCCATGGGGCAACGTACCCCTTTGGGAATAAATACAAACGAGCCATCACTGAAAACCGCAGAATTAAGCGCTGCATAGTAATTGTCAGTGCTTGGCACTACACTGCCCAGGTACTGCTTTACCAGCTCGGGATACTCCTGCAGGGCTTCTGAAATCGGGCAAAAAATCACCCCGGCTTCCAGCAGGGTTTTCTTAAAAGTTGTAGCGACAGAAACGCTGTCAAAAACGGCATCGACTGCAACCTTAACCCCGGCCAGCATCTTCTGCTCATCGATTGGAATACCCAGCTTTGCATAAGTCTCCAGTAGTCTGGGATCAACATCCTCAAGGCTGTCCAGCAGTTCTTTCTGCTTCGGCGCGGAGTAATAGCTGATGTCTTGAAAATCAATAGGGGGATGGTGCAGATGGGCCCACTCCGGGGGCGTCATTTCAAGCCACTTTCTAAATGCTTCAAGCCTCCATTCGAGCATCCATTGCGGTTCATTCTTCTTCTCTGAAATCACTCTGATCACGCTTTCATCAAGCCCCGGGGGCAACGTCTCAGAATCAATGTCAGTGATAAATCCTTCTTTATAGTCTCGCTTCAACAGCGGAGCCAGATCTTTTTCTGTGGTGGACATATATATAACGATTAAGTGTGGTTTATTTTGGTATGGACACGCGATGTCCACTCTGGCGGGTTAGTCGTGCAACTGGCATACCGTTAGTCGCCTGGTCTATACCGCTGCGCTGCATCAGTTCGCCAAGATGGATGCCCGACAGGAAATTGTGCAATTGATCGCTTAACTCAGACCAGAGATCATGGGCAAGACAGCGTTTGCCATCATGACAATTCTCTTCGCCTTCACACTCAGTGATATCCAGCGGCTCATCCACTGCGAGAATGATGTCAGCGATGCTGATGAGATTAATGTCTCTTGCCAGCACATAGCCGCCGCCGGGGCCGCGTGCGCCAATCACCAGATCACTTCGCTTCATCTTTGAGAACAATTGTTCCAGATAAGACAACGAAATGCCCTGATTATCTGATATACTTTTTAAGGACACAGGTCCAAGTGACTGATTCATTGCAAGATCAATCATTGCGGTAACTGCATAGCGTCCTTTTGTGGTGAGTCGCATTTTTAACGTATTTAAGGTTTAATTACCTTTTTAGAACTATAGCCAGATGGTTTGAACTGGCTGCTATAATTAGACGTTGTCGGGTTAATATACCTCCCCGTCACGGTAAATACCTAAAAATCAATAATTTAAGGTGTTTACACAAACGACCATAGTCACTATATTCGTTCATATATGGTCGGGACCGGACTGTTATCCAGTCTACATAGGTATCATGGGGACATAATCTGTAAATACCAAGTATTTTAGTTGGTTTTTACGTTGCAGGCAATTTAGTGAAATGCTCGTGAGAAAAATCACGTGGAATCAATGGACATAAAAACGCCACATTGACTAAATACTACAGCGGGATTATTGCACATTAAATAACGAAATCTGGAGGCAGCCCTCTTTAAAGAGGTATAAATTATGGCATTAGAAGTACAGGAATCCGGCAAATCAAACGAAGATATTCTGCTGCCCGGACTTGCAGCAAAAATGGTCTCCAGGGGCATGTTGACCGAGGCTGCTGCACACGAGATTAATCATAAAGCAATCGAAGATAAGCGCTCTTTCTACCTGCAATGTATTGAACAAAACGCTGTGCCGGTGGTCAGCGCCTGCGAACTGGTCTCAGAAGAGTTTGGAATCCCGTTTTTTGATATCGACTCCATGAATATGGAGCAGGCACCAACGGATATCCTGCCATCACAACTGATTGAGAAGCACTATATTCTGCCGATATTTCTCCGCGAAACACGACTTTATGTCGCTGTTGGAGACCCTGGTAACAC
>Ga0055584_100001575_pt1 | contig 22373 bp, 35 predicted proteins | sample OSDHelmetaG_FD_58716 | JGI IMG/M metagenome (GOLD analysis project Ga0055584, IMG submission 58716) | Pelagic marine sediment microbial communities from the LTER site Helgoland, North Sea, for post-phytoplankton bloom and carbon turnover... | ecosystem: Environmental > Aquatic > Marine >...
AGACGCTGCCGCATCCACCACCGAAGCCGGCCTGGACGCTTCGAGCGCTTCGGAAGAAGAGGAGTAAGCAATGGCAACCGATCTTCGCGATATTCTCATCGCCCCTGTTGTCTCGGAGAAGAGCTACGGCCTACTCGAGGACAACGTCTACACGTTCACCGTGCACCCCGACGCCAGCAAGCCTGAGATCAAACAGGCTGTTGAGTCGATCTTCGAGGTCTCCGTGCTCAAGGTGAACACGATGAACCGCAAAGGAAAGCGCAAGCGCAACCGTCGAAACGGCACGTTCGGCAAGCGCTCCGACACCAAGCGAGCAATGGTCACGCTCGCTGAGGGTGACGAAATCGACCTGTTCGAGGTGTGATCAGATGACTCTGCGCAAGCGCAAGCCAACAAGCCCAGGACGCCGTTTCCAGACGTCGTCGGACTTTTCCGAGATCACCAAGACGGTCCCCGAGAAGTCGTTGCTCGAGAGCAAGACTCGGACGGGTGGTCGCAATAGTTATGGCCGCAAGACGTCTCGCCATCGTGGTGGTGGGCACAAGAAGCAGTACCGCAAGATCGATTTCCGTCGCAACAAGGACAGTATTCCAGCCAAGGTCGCGGCGGTCGAATACGACCCGAACCGTTCCTGTCGCATTCTGCTCCTGCATTACTTCGACGGCGAGAAGGCCTACGTGCTTGCTCCTGAAGGGGTCGGCGTCGGTGAGGTCCTGCAAAACGGACAAGGCTCCGAGATCAAGCCAGGCAACGCACTTCCGTTGCGTTACGTCCCGGTCGGTACCACGGTGCACAACGTCGAACTTCAGCCAGGTGGCGGCGGCAAGCTGTCCCGCTCGGCTGGGTCGAGTGTGCAGTTGGTAGCCAAGGACGGCCCGTACGCCATTCTGCGTTTGCCAAGCACAGAGATGCGCCGAGTGCCCATCGACTGCCGAGCCACCATCGGCACGGTCGGTAACTCCGAGCACGAGCTGATCAAGATCGGTAAAGCTGGCCGTAATCGCTGGAAGGGCGTACGCCCGCAGACCCGTGGCGTCGCTATGAACCCGGTCGATCACCCACACGGTGGTGGCGAAGGCAAGACGTCCGGTGGCCGTCATCCAGTATCCCCATGGGGCAAGCCAGAGGCTCGCACCCGTTCCGACAAGAAGCAGTCCGACCAGATGATCATTCGCCGACGCCGCAAGCGCGGATCGCGGAGGTAACGAACCATGCCACGCAGCCTCAAGAAGGGCCCTTTCGTCGACGAGCATCTGCTCAAGAAGGTCGATGCACTCAACGAGAAGAACGAAAAGGCGGTCATCAAGACCTGGTCTCGCCGTTCCACAATCATTCCTGACATGCTCGGCCACACGTTGGCAGTGCACGATGGTCGCAAGCACGTTCCCGTGTATGTCACCGAATCGATGGTTGGGCACAAGCTCGGCGAATTCGCTCCGACGAGAACCTTCAAGTTCCACGCCGGTCAAGAGCGAGGAGCGCGTCGATGACCGGTGCAAAGACAAACGAACGACCTGGCACTCGCGCGTCGGTGAAGCACGTGCGAGCCTCGGCGTACAAGGCACGCGCTGTACTCGACGAGATTCGTGGCATGCATGTTGCAGACGCAGCGGACTATCTCGATCTCTGCGAACGCGGTATCGCTGAACCGGTCGGCAAGCTTCTCGACTCGGCTGTCGCAAACGCGGAGCACAACGACCTGCAAGATGCTGACGAGCTGTTCGTATCAGCGTGTTATGCAGATGAGGGCCCGACGATGAAGCGGTGGCGTCCACGTGCTCGTGGTCGTGCGACCCGCATTCGCAAACGCACCTGCCATATCACGCTGATCGTGTCGCGCATGGACGATGACAAGCTCGACATTCGTCGCAATCGCGCCGAACGCCGCGCTGCCGGTCAGACAACTCCACGAGCCGACCGTTCTGCTCGTGTCGCAAAGTCGAAGGCAGCAACCGAAACATCCGTAGACGAAGAGGTCGAAGAGTTGATCGAAGACGACGCAGCGAGCGACGACACCGCTCCCATCACCGACGCTGGCGTGGACGACGCAAGCGCTTCGGAAGAGGAAGAGTAACCATGGGTCAAAAGATCAACCCCTACGGCTTTCGCCTCGGTATCACCACCGACTGGAAGTCACGTTGGTTCGCCAACCGTGAGGACTACGCCAACTTTGTCATCGAGGACTCGGTGATTCGTAAGTTCATCATGAAGGACCTGCCGCACGCAGCGATTTCGCGCATCGAGATCGAACGCAAATCGAGCCGTGACAGCCTTCGTGTCGACGTGCACACCGCTCGTCCTGGCATCGTGATCGGCCGCAAGGGTGCCGAGGCAGACCGCCTTCGGACCGGACTTGCCAAGATCACCGGTAACCAGAAGGTCCAGCTCAACATTCAAGAGATCAAGACGCCTGAACTCGATGCTGCTCTGATCGCCCAAGGTGTTGCCGATCAGCTCCAGGGCCGAGTCGCCTTCCGTCGTGCGATGAAGCGGGCAGTTCAGAACGCACAAAAGGCTGGCGCTCTCGGCATCAAGGTTCAGACATCAGGCCGCCTTGGTGGCTCCGAGATGGCCCGCCGCGAGTGGTACCGCGAGGGACAAGTTCCCTTGCACACGTTGCGTGCCGAGATCGACTACGGCTTCCGCGAAGCGCACACCGCTGCCGGTCGAATTGGCGTGAAGGTGTGGATCTACACCGGTGAGCGTCTGCCGTACAAGAACGAAGCGCAAGACAAGATCGAGCGTGAAGCAGCGATGGCTGTTGGGGAAACCTCGGGTCAGAACAAGCCACGCCAAGTCGTGTCGAGCCCGTCGGCGCCGCGCAAACCTGCCGAGGGCGCTGAGGTCGAAGCTCCAGAAGAAGAGCTCGTACCACTTGTCAAAGAGGCCGATCCCGAGTTCGAGAAGCTCCTTGCTGAGGAAGAGGCCATCGAGGCCAACACCCGAACCAAGGATCAAGCTCCCAACTTCCGTCCCGGCGACGCGGACTGAGAGGTAGGACCCAAATGTTGATGCCCCGCAAGGTTGCACATCGAAAGCACCATCGTGGCCGCATGCGTGGAAACGCAAAGGGCGGCACAGAGGTCACATTCGGCGACTTCGGCCTCCAGGCTCTCGAGCCAGGGTGGATCACGGCTCGCCAGATCGAGGCCGCACGTATTGCCATGACCCGTCACATCAAGCGTGGCGGCAAGGTCTGGATCAACGTGTTTCCGGACAAACCCGTCACCGAAAAGCCCGCCGAGACCCGCATGGGTTCGGGCAAGGGCAACCCGGAGCGTTGGGTCGCCGTCGTGCGGCCAGGGCGTGTGCTGTTCGAACTGTCATTCCACGATGAGGAGGTCGCTCGTGCGGCCATCGATCGTGCGATCCAGAAGATGCCGATCAAGTGCAAGTTCGTCAAACGTGAGGAGGGTTTCTAAATGGCAAAGGCAAAGAAGCTGGCCGAACTTTCAGACGCCGACCTCCTGACGCGTCTCGAAGAAACATCCGAAGAGCTGTTCAATCTGCGTTTCCAGAACGCAACCGGCCAGCTCACAAACGTCCGCCGTCTGAGCGACGTCCGCAAGGACAAGGCACGGGTTCTCACCGAGCTACGTGCTCGTGAGATCGCCGCTGCAGAAGCGCTCGAAGCCGAGGAGGTCGCATCATGAGCGACGCAGTCACACCCGAGGCCGACGCCCCGGTCGAACCACCCGAAGCAGAGCCAACGCCCGCCGCACCCGCGGCCACCGGCGTGGCAGAAGCGAGCGACGGCCAAGACGTACGCGAGAATCCTCGCAAGGTACGCGAGGGCGTCGTCATCTCGATCGCGATGGACAAGACCGCAGTTGTCGAGTCGGTCGATCGGGTACGCCATCGTCGTTACGCCAAGACCGTGCAACGGAGCACCAAGCTGTTCGCACACGACGAGGCCAACGATGCCAAGCTCGGCGATCGTGTACGGATCCAAGAGACCCGTCCATTGTCGAAGAAGAAGCGCTGGCGCCTCGTCGAGATCATCGAGAGGGCCCGCTAAATGATTCAGCAGGAAACTCGTCTCAAGGTCGCCGACAACTCTGGTGCAAAGGAAGTTCTTTGCATCAAGGTGCTCGGTGGCACGCGTCGCCGCTACGCAAGCATCGGCGATGTCATCGTCGCAGCGGTCAAAGACGCCACGCCAGGTGCTGGCGTCAAGAAGGGTGAAGTCGTCAAGTGCGTCGTCGTCCGTGTCAAAAAGGAAATCCGTCGTCCGGATGGTTCATACATCCGCTTCGATGAGAACGCAGCTGTGCTCATCAACGAGAACTCACAGCCACGTGGAACCCGCATCTTCGGCCCGGTTGGTCGTGAGCTTCGAGACAAGAAGTTCATGCGAATCGTGTCGTTGGCACCGGAGGTCCTCTAAATGAAGATCAAGAAGGGCGACAAGGTTCGAGTCCTCGCCGGCAAGGATCGTGGCAAGGAGGGCGAAGTCATGTTCGCTTTCCCTGAGAAGAACACGGTCATCGTCGAGGGTGTCAACCTCGCCAAGAAGCACCAACGTCCACAAGGTGAAAACTCACCTGGTGGCATCATCGACAAGGACATGCCAATGCATGTGTCGAACGTCGCGATCATCAGCCCGAAGGACGGTAAGCCGACACGCATTGGCTACAAGTTCCTCGAAGATGGCTCGAAGGTGCGCGTGTGCAAGCGAACTGGAGCCGAGATCGATGGCTGATACCGCAACCGCAGTCCCAACGTTGAAGGCGCAGTACTTCGACGAGATCCAAGCGAAGCTGAAAGAAGACCTCGGCCTCGACAACATCATGCAGGTCCCTCGTCTCGACAAGATCTCCGTCAACATGGGTGTCGGCGAAGCTGCGCTCAACAAGAAGGCGCTCGAAGGAGCGCTCACTGATCTGGCGATCATCACTGGTCAGAAACCTTCGGTCACCAAGGCAAAGAAGAGCCTGGCGAGCTTCAAGCTTCGCGAGGGGCAGACGATCGGCGCTCGGGTCACCCTTCGCGGCGATCGAATGTACGAGTTCCTCGATCGGGTCATCTCGCTCGCAACACCGCGAATCCGAGACTTCCGTGGCCTCCCAACGAAGAGCTTCGATGGTCGGGGTAACTACACGTTCGGTGTCACCGAGCAGTTGATCTTCCCGGAGATCAACTACGACAATGTCGACGTCGTTCGCGGCATGGACATCACCATCGTCACCACAGCAACGAACAACGAGCACGGCAAAGCACTGCTCGAAGCATTCGCATTCCCATTCCGGAAGGAAGGCCAGTAATGGCAAAGAAGGCGCTCGTAAACAAGCAGCAGAAGACGCCGAAGTTCAAGGTCCGCGGCTATACCCGGTGCCGTAAGTGCGGGCGTCCGCGCAGCGTGTACAAGAAGTTCGGCCTGTGTCGCATCTGCCTTCGGGAGATGGGCCACGCCGGCGAGATTCCTGGCCTCAAAAAGGCCAGCTGGTAGGGGAAGGAAACACAAACATGACAATGACCGACCCCATCGCCGACATGCTCACGCGTATCCGCAATGCAAACACCGCAATGCATGACGACGTGTCCATGCCATCATCCAAGCTCAAGGAGACGCTCGCTGAGCTGCTCAAGAGCGAGGGATACATCACCAGCTACACGGTTGCTGACAACCCGTCCGGTCCCGGACGCGTCCTCAGCATCGATATGAAGTATTCACCAGAGCGCAAGCGTGTTATCTCGGGCATCACCCGAGTCAGCAAGCCTGGGCTGCGGGTGTACCGCAAGTCCACAGAGGTCCCACGTGTGTTGGGCGGGCTCGGCGTTGCCGTGCTCTCCACCAACCGTGGCCTCATGACCGATCGCGAAGCCCGTCGCCGCCGTATTGGTGGCGAGGTGCTCGCCTACGTCTGGTAGGAGAACGCGATGTCACGAATTGGAAGCGCCCCGATCACCATCCCGTCCGGAGTCGATGTGAGCATCGCCGGAACCGATGTCACGGTCACTGGTACGAAGGGTGAGTTGTCGATCACGCTGCCCGGCGAAATAACTGCCTCGGTCGACGAGGGAGTGGTCACGCTTGTTCGTCCCAACGACACCGGTGATCACAAGGCAATGCACGGCTTGGCGAGAACACTCGTCGACAACATGATCATCGGCGTGAGCGAGGGATTCTCGAAAAAACTCGAGATCGTCGGTGTCGGTTACCGCGCAGCGGCGAAGGGCACCAACGCCCTCGAGATGCAGCTCGGATTCAGTCATCCGGTCCACATCCAAGCGCCAGACGGAATCGAGTTCGAGGTTCCCGTGCAAACCGAAATCATCATCAAGGGAATCGACAAACAACTTGTCGGCCAGGTCGCTGCGGACATCCGCAAGTGGCGCAAACCCGAGCCATACAAGGGCAAGGGCATCAAGTACGAGGGCGAGCGGATCATCCGCAAGGCAGGAAAGGCAGCCAAATAATGAAGAACATTTCTGCCGAACGCCGACGCAACCGTCAGCGCCGTCACTATCGAATTCGCAAATCGGTGCACGGCACCGCAACACGGCCACGCTTGGCCGTCTTCCGCTCGAACCGTCACATCGTTGCGCAGATCATCGACGACGTGAACGGTGCCACGCTGGCATCAGCGAGCACGGTCGAAAAAGGCTGGGACGGTCGTGGGAACACGGTCGACGCAGCAACCAAGGTGGGAGAGCTCGTTGCGAGCCGAGCCAAGGATGCTGGCATCAACTCCGTCGTGTTCGATCGCGGCGGCAATCTCTATCACGGACGTGTCGCCGCTCTGGCTGATGCTGCCCGCGAAGCAGGACTGGAGTTCTGATGGCGAACGAAAACAACAACCGGAACGATCGAAACGACCGCAGTGGTGGCCGTAACGATCGAGAGAACGAGGGAGGCCTGAGGGACTCTCGCGTGATCCACATCAACCGTGTCGCGAAGGTCGTCAAGGGCGGTCGTCGCTTCAGCTTCACCGCACTCGTGGTGATCGGCGACGGCAATGGTCAGGTCGGACTCGGGTATGGAAAGGCCAAGGAGGTGCCCCTCGCCATACAGAAGGGCACCGAGGAAGCCAAGCGCAACCTCTTCAACGTTCCGCTGGCCGGAACAACGATCGTGCACCCAGTTCTGGGTTCGATGGGCGCTGGAAGTGTTCTCATGAAGCCAGCAGCACCTGGTACCGGCGTCATCGCTGGTGGTGCTGCTCGCGCCATCCTCGAAGAAGCAGGAATTCAAGATGTGCTGTGCAAGTCGCTCGGCTCGCCGAATCACATCAACGTCGCTCGTGCGACGATCGCAGGGCTCAAGGATCTGAAGCGTCCTGATGAGATTGCTCGGCTTCGCGGTCTCGACCCCGAGGACTTCGTTCCTGCAGGACTGCTCCAGGCGTACAAGGAATCCGAGCGCGATGTCGCCGACCCTGCCACCGCAGGTGTTGTCACAAACGGAGGGCAATGATGGCTGACCTGAACATCACACAAGTGCGCTCCACCATTGGCTGCAAGCCGAAGCAGCGTGGGACCATTCGCGCGCTCGGTCTTGGCCGGATCGGTCGCACGGTCACAAAGCCCGACTCACCTGAGGTTCGTGGCATGATCAGCCGGGTACCTCACCTGGTCACCGTCGAGGAGGCGTAATGGCCATCAAAGTTCACGATCTCAAGCCTGCAGAGGGTTCGACAAAGAACGCCAAGCGCAAGGGTCGCGGTATCGGCGGCAAGGGCGGCAAGACCGCTGGCCGTGGTACCAAGGGCCAGCACTCACGCGGTCGCGGCAAGGTTCGCCAGGGCTTCGAAGGTGGCCAGATGCCACTGCACAAGCGGGTGCCGAAGCTGCGAGGCTTCACGAACCCCTTCCGTGTCGAATACCAGGCAATCAATCTCGACACGATCGCCGAGAGTGGTCTCACCGAAGTGTCACCAGAGACGCTCCGGGAACTTGGTCTGGTGTCGAAGAACTCTCTCATCAAGATCCTTGGACGAGGCGAACTCGCTTCAGGGGTCACCGTGAAGGCACATGCGTTCTCCAAGAGCGCCGAGGAAGCCATCACAGCCGCAGGCGGCACAATGGAGATACTGCCCAAGCCATGGGGTGACGCTCCACGTCCTCCTGCTAAGGGCAACCAGCACACCAATCGCTGACCGTATTCATTCTGGTGAATGCGCGACCCGAAGTTGGGGTCGTTCAGCTACCGTAATCCCACCGCTATGAGGGAGCGCCCGTGATCTCACGCATCGCAAACATGTTCCGGGTTCCGGATCTTCGAAACAAGATTCTGTTCACGTTGTTCGTCCTGGCCCTCTATCGGTTGGGTTCGTTCATCCCTTCGCCGGGGATTGACACACTTGCGGTTCAGCAGCTCCGGGAGACCAGTGATCAGCAGGGAGGAATTCTTGCGTACGTCCAATTGTTCTCTGGCGGTGGCCTGACGACGTTCGCCATCTTTGCCCTCGGCGTTCTGCCCTACATCACTGCGTCGATCATCATGCAGGTGCTCGGTGTCGTTGTGCCACGAATCGAGCAGTGGCAACAACAGGGCGCTGTTGGTCAGCGAAAGATCACGCAGTGGACCCGCTACCTCACGATTGCGATCGCAATCATCCAGTCCACGAGTTTCGCCTTCTTGTTCAATCGTTCTGACGGACTGGGCGGTGGGTTCGTCCTGTTGCCAAAGTTCAACGTCGGGACCGTGCTCCTCGTCGTTCTGACGCTCACCGCGGGTACCGCATTGGTCATGTGGATGGGCGAGCTGATCACGCAGAAGGGGATCGGCAACGGTATGTCGCTCATCATCTTCGCCTCCATCGTGAGTCAGTTCCCTGCACAATTCAGTGCACTGTGGACCAACGAGGGTGTTGCTGCGGTGATCGCGTTCTCCATCATCCTCGGTATTGCTCTTGTCGGCATCGTGTTCGTCGAGAACGGTCAGCGTCGAATCCCGGTCAACTTCGCCAAGCGAGTTGTCGGCCGCAAGATGTACGGCGGGCAGAGCACGTACATCCCCCTCAAGGTGAATCAGTCCGGCGTGATCCCGATCATCTTTGCAAGCTCGGTGCTGTACCTGCCGACCTTGATCGCGGTTGCCCTTCCCGACACCGGTTGGGGAAACAGCATACGAAACTTCGTGAACGACAATCTCGTGGACCCATCGTCGCCGCTGTACTTGATCGTCTTCGGGTTGATGATCATCGGGTTTGCGTACTTCTACACGGCGATCACGTTTGATCCTGCGAAGCAGGCAGACACCATTCGTAAGCAGGGCGGGTTCATTCCCGGCATCCGGCCTGGGCCACAAACCGAGCACTATCTGGCTCGCATTCTCACTCGCATCACGCTGCCTGGCGCTTTGTTCATTGCAGCGGTTGCACTCCTACCGAATCTCATCATGCGTGCAATCGGGTTCAACTTGACCGAGGGAAACAATGGTGGGTTGGGTGCGGCAGGGTTTGGATTCATCGGCATCTCGATCCTGATCGCTGTAGGTGTTGCTCTTGAAACGATGAAGCAGATCGACAGTCAGTTGATGATGCGGAACTACGAGGGTTTCCTCGGCAAGAAGAAGTAGAGGTCGCTGTGGCGCCACGAATCGTTGTCCTCGGGCGGCAGGGAGCTGGTAAGGGCACGCAATGTGCTCGGCTCGTTGCAGAGTTCGGAATTGTTCACGTCTCGACAGGAGACATGCTTCGTGCTGCGGTTGCCGCGGGCACGCCCCTCGGCCAACAAGCCGAAGCGATCATGAAGGCTGGCGGTCTCGTCAGCGACGACATCATGAACGGCATCGTCGCCGAACGCCTCGCGGAGGCCGATGTCATGGAGCAGGGTGTGTTGTTGGATGGATTTCCTCGCACCTCGGGGCAGGCCGATGCGCTTGCGGCGATCCTCGATGATCAGGGTGTTGAACTCGATGCTGCGATCAACATCGATGTTGCCATTGAAGAAGTCACTGCTCGCATGATGGCTCGTGGACGAGAAGACGACACCGAGGAAGCCATCGCCGAACGGTTGAGTCTCTACGAGGCGCAAACCGCGCCCCTTCTGGAGTGGTTTGCCGGTCGGGGCAAGCTCGTGGTGATCGACGGCCTTGGTGAGGAAGATGAAGTGTTCGCTCGAGTCCGCGAGGCGCTCGGGATCTAACGCTCAACCCGTCGAGACAACCGCACTTTCCCCGCTCATCGCGGCACGCAGTTGGTCACGCCCAACCGAGTTCGTCGAGCCGGTCGTCATCGATCCCAAAATGATGTGCGACCTCGTGGATGACCGTCGTCCGTATCTCTTCGACGAGTTCGTCCCTCGAGTCGCACATCTCACATAGTGCAACACGATAGATCGACACTTTGTCGGGCATTTCGAGGAGGCCGTATTGGTCTCGTTCCGTCAGAGGTGTTCCTTCGTAGAGGCCGAGCAGTCCGGTCTCATCAACATTTCGGTCTTCGACCACGATCACCACATTGTCCATGAGCGACGCGAGACCCTCATCGATCCCATCAAGGGCGGCCTCGACGTGCGCTTCGAACTCGTCGACTGGCATCAGATCCATAGCCAGATGGTACGTCCAGCGAAGCTCGCGTGTGATCGGCGAATCGGTGCTCGGACCGGAGCGACTCATCTACGAGGCAGATCGACCGCGAGTACAGGCCGCGCTCGTGCAGGTCGACCTGTCGAACTGGCGCTGATTGTTTCGTTCTCCAGTTGGTTGCTTGGGCCGCGCCCGCTAACGTAAAGCGCTGGCCTAGCGCGCGTATTTTAATGCTGCGAGCTTGGCTTACACAGGAGGATTTCCACTGGCGAAAGCAAAAGAAGACGCGATCGTGTTGGAGGGGACTGTTACCGAACCCCTTCCGAATGCCATGTTCCGTGTTGAACTCGAAAATGGCCACAAAGTATTGGCTCACATCTCCGGAAAGATGAGGATGCACTACATCCGTATCCTCCCCGGCGACCGCGTCCAGGTAGAGCTCACTCCATACGACCTCGAGCGAGGCCGTATCACCTACCGCTACAAGTAGCGGCAAGCAACGAACGAAGAGAAAGGACGCCACGTGAAGGTTCGCGCAAGCGTCAAAACAATGTGTGATAACTGCAGAGTCATCAAGCGCCACGGTCGCGTCATGGTGATCTGCACGAATCCCCGACACAAGCAGAGGCAGGGCTAACCGCCATGGCACGTATTTCCGGCGTCGACATTCCACGTGACAAGCAGGTGCAGATCTCGCTCACGTACATCTTCGGTATCGGCCTGACCTCGGCACAGACCTTGTGCTCCGAGCTCACCATCGAGCCAACAACGCGGGTCCGAGACCTGACCGACACAGAGGTCGCACAAATTCGTGCATACATCGAAGAACACCTGAAGGTCGAGGGCGACCTTCGCCGCCAGACCAGCCAGGACATCAAGCGCAAAATGGAGATCGGCTCATACCAGGGTCTCCGCCACCGTCGAGGGCTCCCCGTCCGTGGACAGCGCACACACACCAATGCTCGCACCCGTAAGGGCCCGAAGAAGACCGTCGCCGGAAAGAAGAAGGCCTGATCATGGCACCAACGCCACAGCGCAAGAAGCGCAAGCAGTCAAAGAATGTCACGCATGGCGTGGCACACATCAAGAGCTCGTTCAACAACACGATCATCACCTTCACGGACCAAGCTGGGAACACACTTTCGTGGGCCTCGGCTGGCAACGTTGGATTCAAGGGTTCTCGTAAGTCCACTCCGTTCGCCGCTCAAATGGCTGCCGAGCAGGCAGCTCGCCGAGCAATGGAGCACGGCGTGCGCCGCGTCGACGTTGTTGTCCGCGGACCAGGATCGGGTCGTGAGACCGCCATTCGTTCGATCACGAGCACCGGCATCGAGGTCACTGGAATCAAAGACGTCACCCCCGTTCCACACAACGGATGCCGTCCAGCGAAGCGTCGGAGGGTCTGACACATGTCTCGTTACACCGGACCGAAGGCACGTGTATCGCGTCGCCTTGGCACCAACATCTGGGGAACCAAGGGCGAAACCATCGCTCTCGACAAGCGCCCCTACCCACCCGGAGATCATGGGCGTACTCGCCGTCGCGGCAACGTGAGCGAGTACTTGCTTCAGCTCCAGGAGAAGCAGAAAGCACGCTTCACCTACGGGCTCTCCGAGAAGCAGTTCCGCAACATCTACGCCGAAGCAAGCCGTCGTACCGGCGTGACCGGCGAGAACATGCTGCGTTTCCTCGAGCTGCGTCTCGACAACGTCGTGTACCGCTCAGGCTGGGCGGCCACCCGTCCGCAAGCTCGCCAGTTCGTGAACCACGGCCACATCGAGGTCAACGGTTCACGCGTCGACGTCCCGAGCTATCGGGTGCGACAGGGCGACGTGATCCGAGTGCGTGCGAAGTCACGTACTGGCGTCACGCTGCAATGGAATGTTGACGTTCTCGACCGTTCGAAGCCGGCATGGCTCGACGCCGGTTCGGATCAGTTCGAAGCCGTTGTGCACCAGCTTCCGCTGCGTGAGCACATCGACGTCCCAGTTCGTGAACAGCTCATCGTCGAGCTGTACTCGAAGTAATACCTATCAACCAATAAGAAACACCTCGAGCATTGCTCGAGGGTCGCCTTCGAAGTTCCGAGGAGAAAACATGCTGGTCATTCAGCGTCCGACGGTCGAAGCGATCGGTGAAGAAGAAAGCAACGCACAGCGGTTTGCGATCGGCCCCCTCGAAAGAGGATTGGGCCACACGATCGGAAGTTCGCTACGACGCACCCTGCTTTCATCGATTCCCGGCGCCGCGATCACCCAGGTTCGTTTCGACGATGCCCTTCACGAATTCGACACCATCCCAGGTGTCGCTGAAGACGTCACCGACATCATCTTGAACCTGAAGGACATCGTCCTTCGGGTGCATGCCGATGAGCCGGTCACCCTTCGCCTCGATGTGCGTGGTCCAAAGGACGTCGTCGCATCGGACATTCATCCACATGCCGACGTGGAGATTCTCAATGGAGATCTTCCACTCGCCACATTGAATAGCAAGGGCCACCTCGCAATCGACATCACTGTCGACCAAGGTTCGGGTTATGTCAGTGCGGATCGAAACAACACCTCTGAGACAATCGGGGTCATTCCCATCGACTCGATCTACTCACCCGTTCGACGTGTGGCCTTCGATGTGACGCCGACACGCGTTGACCAGCAGGCCGACCTCGACCGGGTCGAGTTCGAGATCTTGACGGATGGGTCGATCACCCCCCGTGATGCGCTTGCATCCGCTGGTGCCACGTTGCGCACCCTGGTGCAGCTCGTCGAAGAGATGAGCGATGAGCCCCAGGGCCTCGAGTTGGGCGAAATGAGCCCGGTCGTCGCTGGATCCCCAGACCTCGAAAAGCCGATCGAAGACCTCGATCTGTCCGAGCGTCCCCGCAACTGCCTCAAGCGTGCACAGGTCAACTCCGTTGGCGAGCTGCTCGAAAAGACCGAAGACGACCTTCTTGCCATCACGAACTTTGGCCAGAAGTCGCTCGACGAGGTCATCGAGAAGCTTGACGAGCGTGGCCTCACGCTCCGAACGAGGGACTGATCCATATGCCAGCACGTCCCAAGAAGGGCCCCCGCTTCGGCGGGAGTTCGTCTCACCAAAAGGCCATGATGGCCAACCTCGTTGCTTCGCTGATCGCCGCTGAGGGGATCACGACGACAGAGGCAAAGGCGAAGGCCATGCGCCCGATCGCTGAAAAGATGATCACGAAGGCCAAGAAGGGCGGGGTGCACAACCACCGTCAGGTCGTTCGTTTCCTGGGTGACCGGGAAATGGCAACGAAACTCTTCGATGAGATTGGACCGCGGTACGTCGAGCGTCCGGGTGGCTACACCCGAATCATGAAGCTCGGCCCTCGTTCTGGTGACAACGCGCCGATGGCGCGAATCGAACTCGTCTAAGCGAGTACGTCTCACGTGAAACTGAAAGCCACTGTCGCGTATAACGGCAGTGGCTTTCATGGTTTTGCACCCAACAACGACGTCCCGACGATCACTGGTGCAATCGAGGATGCTCTCGCCGTCATCTTTGGTGAGCCCGTGACGATTACTGGAGCGGGGCGGACAGACAAAGGTGTACACGCGCGGGGGCAGGTCATCAGCTTCGATGTGCCCGAGATGATTCGGAAGAACCGGGTTGAGTCATCGAAACTCGAGCGCTCGCTGAATGGGTTGTGCGGGCCGGGCATCGTGGTGCGAGACATCGTGCGCGTCCCCGACGATTTCCACGCGCGCTTTTCTGCGAAGTGGCGTCGCTATCGATATCAGGTTCTCACCTCCCGCCAGCCCGATCCGTTACGCGCGCACGGCGCATGGCACGTATGGGAGCCGCTCGACCTCGAGGCCATGCGAGCGGCCGCACAACACCTTGTCGGGGAACACGACTTCAGCTCGTTCTGTCGGAGGCCCAAGGTCGACGACGATGCGCACGAGAAGTTGATGGTCCGTACCGTGCTCTCCACCGAGTGGGTCGATGCCGGCGATGACCTTCTCGAGTTCTGGATTCAGGCAACGGCGTTTTGCCACCAAATGGTGCGCTCGATCGTCGGCACGCTCGTCAATGTGGGTGCAGGAGATTTCGCACCCGATGACATTCCCGCGATGATTCGGGCGAAGAATCGGAAGCAGGCTGGGGACGTGGCGCCACCGCACGGTCTCACGTTCTGGGAGGTGTATTACCCACCTGCCGACGCGCCACAGCCATCGTGAGTCGTTGTGCGATCGATACCGGCATACGAGACACGACATCGAAGAGCACGGCATCTGGCCCGATCAGGGCCCGTCGTCGATTCCGCTGAACAGCCCGCACGATCTGCTTGGCAGCCTTCTCGGGTGAGGTGCGGGCAAAGGTGTCGAAGCGGTCAGCGACCGCTGTGTTTTTGTCAACACGTCCAGCAGAGGTCTCCAGATCGCCGATACGAACAGTCGACCCCGCTTCCTGATCGCTCTGTCCGCTCAAGGCCTGCAATGGGTCGATGCTGCCGATGCGTGCATTACGGGCGATCCCGGTTTTGACTCCTCCTGGGTGAACGGTTGTCACCGAGACTGGCGCCCCGGCCATCTCGAGTTCGACTCGCAACGCGTCGGAGTAGCCGCGTACGGCGAACTTCGCCGCGTTGTAGGCGGACTGTGTCGGGATACTCATGAGACCGAAGACGCTCGAGATGTTGACGACGTGGCCGCTCCCGGACTCACGCAGATACGGGAGGAACGCCTGAGTGCCATGTACGACGCCCCAGAAGTTGATGTCCATCAACCATCCGAAGTCGTCGATGGATTGGTGCTCGGCGGTCCCTGACAAGCCGACACCGGCATTGTTGAAGATCAGATTGACTCGCCCGTGGCTGTCGACCACATGCTGGGCCCAGTCGAAGACCTCCGATCGGTTGGAAACGTCGACCCGCTCGTTCATCACGGATGTGTCGAAGGAAGCGCATTGGGTTGCCGTCTCGGCCAGGCCGATCTCGTCCACGTCGCTCAGTGCCACCGACACGCCGAGGGCACAGAGTTCAACGGCGAGCGCTCTACCAATTCCTGATGCGGCTCCCGTGACGGCTGCGACCTTGCCCGATAGGTCTGTCCGGGTGCGGCGCATATGCGTTCAGATTCTACGAGGCAGTTTCGTCGAACCTGCCGCCGCACCGAACGAGAGGAGCCCGAGCAGGGCGAAGAAGATCGAAAAGGGAAGGCCGAGGCCAAGGACGATGACCGCCAGCAGCGGTGACAACAGGGCCGACATCTCTCTCCACGTCGAAAAGACTGTTGCCATTGCGACTCGCTCGCGGGGCTTGACCATTCTCATGAAGGGAATGTTGCCGACGACGTCGATGGCCGAGGCGCCGATCGCCGCCGATGTCCAGAACAACATCCCGACGCCCTGCGGTTCCCCCACGATCGCCAGCATCACCAGCGACATCCCGATCAGGCCGAACCCACCGGTGATGACCCGGCGGGTTCCGGCAGTGTCGGCAACGACTCGAACGAGCGGTGCGGCGAGCAGGATCCCGGCGACCCCGGAGAGAAACGCTCCAGCCACCCACTCGTCGTATCCGGCTTCGACGACATAGATCGGTGCGAAGACGAAGAGTGAGACCCAAAATGTCGCTCGGATGAACGTGATGAGGTACGCGATTCGCATGTATCGCTGTTTGAAGAACCGAGGGATGTTGGCGATGGGGTTGCCTGCGGTGGACTTTGGCTCTGAGATGACCTCTGACCTGCCGAGTCGAAGCCACCAGTAGTAGGACAACAGAACGATCGACAGGGATGCACTCAAGAGGAATGGGGCGCTGGTGTGGACGTTGTTGGCCATCCACAGTCCCAGACTTGGTCCGAGCAGCCAACCCAGTCCGTTGTAGACCATTCGGTTCGACTCGACTCGTGTGAGTTCTGCCTTACCGATGTAGTCCAGGACATACAGGGTGAGAACAAGCGAAAAGGTCGAGGCAGCGGCTGAGCGAAGCCCGATCGCTATGACGAAGGCTGGCACGCGGTCGATGGTGAACAGCAGTGCTGCCGTGAAGAGTGAGACGATGCCGAATGTCATGACCCATCGGCGTGCGATGCGCTCTTCGAGTCGGCCGAGGTTGAGGGTGATCAGCAACGTCAGGACCGCTCCGACGGTGAACGCCTGTGACACCGCTGACTTCGAACCGAGTCGGTCGAGGGCGATCAGGGGAACGGTTCCGACGAGAAGCGACCGTGTCAGCCCTTCGATCCCCGAGAGTCGAACGAGACCCTTGCCTGATGCTGCTGGAAGGAAGACCAGCGACGTCGGACGGTGGATCCGCATCGGCTAAGTCTGCACGGGTGTCGAGTCTGCGGCGGGGACCATCGCCGACGCCAACAGACGCCGTTCTTGGCCCAAGGCCGCTGTGTCAGGCTGGCAGCTCGACGTGGACCGCGCCACCTGGGCCTGGTTCGGCCCAGATCTTTCCGTCGAGGGCTTCGATGATGCCCTTCGACACGGCTAGACCGAGACCCGCTCCACCGTGTGAACGCTCGCGAGCTTCGTCCTGACGACGAAAGGGCTGGAAGGCCTCGTTCACGAAGTCAGCATCGAATCCGGCACCGTTGTCCAGCACGGAAATCCGACGCATCGCCCCGTCCACGTCGATACAAACCGACTCGCCGATCGGTGAGTGTCTGATGGCGTTCGCAACGAGATTTGAGAGCACGCGGTGCAGTTGAGATGAGTCTGCGATGACCGACACCTCATCAGGTCCACTCACCATCAGCGAGATCGACTTCTCCGCTGCGATGGGTGCCATACACTCGGCAACGTCGTACACAGTGTTCATGGCGTCTACGGGGCCGGGCGTGATCTCGAGACGTCCGGCTTCGAGTTGTCCGATCGTGAAGAGGTCGGCGATCAAGGTTTCGACTGCGTCGATATCGGACGCGATCGTTCGCAGATAACGATCGGGGTCAGGGGCTACCCCATCGATCAGGGCTTCGGTGGCAAGTCGCATGCTGGTCAATGGCGTTCGCGCGTCGTGGCTGAGCGATGCGAGAGTGATCGACCGTTCTCGTTCTGCTTCATCTCTGGCAGCACGAGAGGAGGCGATCTGGTCGACCATCGAGTCGATCGCGGCGGCGAGATCGCCGACTTCGTCCATCCGCTCCAACTCGGCGCGAGCTTCGAGGTCGCCTTCGCCCACGCGACGTGCAACCTCGGTCAGACGGGCAAGATCCTCGGTGAGCGGGAGCGCCAGCGTGTGCATGACCCCGATGCCCAGAACCGTTGCGAACGCCAACAAGATGAGGAGGAACTGGAGGTCGTGTTCGCTGAGGAACATCGAACGCGACCCGGCGCTCAACGCCACAGCAACAACGACGGGGCCCGAAATCGCGGCGATCAACATCCGACGTGTCAATGAGCGAGGGGCGAAGAGGCGGAAGACGACGGCGATCGTGATCGAGACTGCGGCGATCGACACGAGCAGTGCGATGAGCTGCGTTCGCTCGCTCGACGTAGGGACCATGACGACTTCGGTCGCGACCGTGGCGGCGATGCCCGCCAGGGTCGCCAGCGCCGCGAGGGCGATGATCAGCTGTGTCCAGCGCCTCATGGTTCCAATCGTCTCATGGATCGAACCGATAGCCGACCCCGAACACCGTGACGAAGTGTGCAGGCATCGATGGGTCATCTTCGAGTCGCCCTCGAAGTCGCCGCACGTGAACGGTCACCGTCGAGGGGTCCTGCCATTCGGTGGACGAGCTCCAGACCTTCTGCAACAGATCCTCTCGAGTGAGCGCCTCGCCGGGGTGGGCGAGGAAACAGTTGAGCAACTCGAACTCCTTTCGAGGCAGCTCGAGCTTCTCCCCACGCTTCGTCACGACCCATCGCGAAGGATCGACAACGATGTCGCCGAACTCGGTGAGCATGGTTGCGGTGACAATCGAATCGTTCGTGCGGCGAAGGACCGATCTCACTCGCGCGACAACTTCGCGTGCAGAGAACGGTTTGACGACGTAGTCGTCGGCACCTGCTTCGAGGCCTCGTACACGGTCTGCTTCGTCGCCTCGGGCGGTCAGGAGGATGACGGGTAATGCCGATGTGCCGCGAATGAACCCCAGAACGTCGAGGCCGTTTCGTTTTGGCAACATGAGATCGAGCAGCACGAGATCAGGTTGCTGGTCCGTCACCGCCGCTACTGCCGCGTCGCCATCTCCGGCTTCCACGACCTCGAAGCCGTCCGCGGAAAGGTACTGCGACAACACTTCGCGGACCATTGGTTCATCATCAACCACAAGAATTCTCGACACATCACTCACGGTAGAGCGGAACCCGGTCACGCTCCAGCTCCTTCCTGGGCTGTTCGCCAGGTTGTAAGAACTCTCGAGGCAGTTCGCGTTATCGCGTGTTTCGGATTGGTTTGTGGTAGCGCCGCTTCTAGACTCAATCTTCGGACTGATGCCGCCTCCCCCCGCGGCCACTTGCAGGAGTCGGACATGAACACGTTTTCACTAAAGGGCTCAGAGATCGAGCGTGCATGGCACGTTGTTGACGCTGAGGGCCTCGTTCTCGGGCGCCTCGCTACGGAGGTCGCGATCCGTCTCCGTGGGAAGCACAAGCCGACCTACACCCCGAATCTCGACATGGGTGATCACGTCATCATCGTCAACGCGGACAAGGTCGTCCTGACGGCTGGCAAGGCTGACCGCAAGATGGTCTACAGCCACACCGGGTATCCCGGTGGTCTCAAGGAGAGCACCTATGCCGAGGCAATGGAGAAGGACGCCGCTGAGGCCGTCCGTCGTTCCGTGCGCGGCATGATCCCCAAGACTCGGCTCGGTCGTCAGCAACTCACGAAGCTCAAGGTCTATGCGGGCCCAGAGCACCCACACGTGGCGCAGAATCCGCAGCCACTCATTCTCGAACACGCGAAGAACCGGGCCTAGGCCCGGTTCGAAGGAAACGAACCAATGGCAACCACCACTCCAATCCAGACCACCGGTCGGCGTAAGCGTGCAGTTGCACGCGTTCGCCTTCTCCCCGGTGATGGAACCATGACCGTGAACGGTCGCACGCTCGAGGACTACTTCCCGAGTGCGGTTCATCGGCAGCAGCTGAGCGAACCATTTCGCGTCACCGAGACCGAAGATGCATGGGACGTCAGTGTCACCATGCATGGCGGCGGCCCGACCGGACAGGCCGGAGCCATGCGTCTCGGTATTGCTCGTGCCCTCCTCGAGATCGACCCTGAATACCGCGACCTGTTGAAGAAGGCCGGATTTCTCACGCGCGATTCCCGTAAGAAGGAATCCAAGAAGTACGGCCTCAAGAAGGCCCGCAAGGCTCCGCAGTACTCGAAGCGTTAAGCGGCGTTGCCAAACGCCGATACGAACGTCATGATCCAATTCGGAACTGACGGCGTTCGTGCCGAAGCGTTCACACAATTGACTCCGGCGTTTGTTCGAGCGCTCGGTTCCGCTGCGTCGCGTGTGCTCAACGGTGACTCGATCATCGTTGGTCGAGATACCCGTGAGTCTGGTCCGGAGCTTCAGCATGCGTTCGCCCAAGGGTGCGCAGCGGCTGGAGTCGCTGTTGTGGACGTGGGTGTCGTGCCAACGCCGGCGGTGGCATGGCTCTGTGCGGCCGATGGTCTTCCAGGAGCGATGCTCTCGGCGTCGCACAATCCGTGGCAGGACAATGGAGTGAAGTTGTTCGCTGCGGGTGGGCGCAAGCTGACCGATGCTGATCAGGATGTCATCCAAGCGCACCTCGACGAGGCAGCCTCGGCGGGCCATGAGATTCCGATTGCACGTCCACGCGTGATCAGCGGATCGATCGAGCGGTACCTCGATGCGGTTGTTGGATCGGTCGATGGGCGCCGCTTCGATGGCAAGACTGTCATCCTCGACTCGGCCAATGGGTCTGCCTCTGTCACCAGTCGACAGATATTCGAACGCCTCGGAGCAACCGTGGTGAGTCTTGCCGATCAGCCTGATGGTCGGAACATCAACGATGGTGTCGGTTCGACATACCCCGAGTTCTTGCAGGCTGCGGTTCGAAATCATGGCGCGGACGCAGGCTTCGCATTTGACGGTGACGCGGATCGAATCGCCGCGGTGGGCGCCGATGGTCGGCTGATCGACGGCGATCAGATCATTGCAATGAGTGCCCTGGATCGACGAGATCGTGGTGCGCTTGCCAGGAACACCGTCGTCATCACGGTGATGGCAAATCTCGGTTTCCGAGTGGCCATGGAGGCCGCGAACATCGAGATGGTCGAGACTCCCGTTGGAGATCGCCACGTCCTCGAGGCCCTTGATGCTGGCGGCTATTCCCTCGGTGGTGAACAGTCGGGACATGTGATCCACCGTGACCTTGCAACGACAGGTGATGGTGTCCTCACCGCTGTGCAACTGCTGGATGCCGCGATACGTCGAGACGTCGATCTCGGGGAGTGGGCCGCGTCGGTCATGACCAGGTACCCCCAGGTACTCGAGAATGTCCGAATGGCCACCAAGATTCCTGATCTGTCAGAGCGCCTCGCCAACGCTGTCGTTGCAGAGGAATCGATTCTCGGTGCCAAGGGACGAGTGCTGATCAGAGAGTCCGGCACGGAGCCTGTCGTACGTGTGATGGTCGAGGCGGCCGATGCCGACCAAGCCGCCGAATCGACGAAGCGCTTGGTCGATGCGGTAACGCTGCTTGCGTGAGGCGACAACCGACGCGTTTACATCTGCTTTCCTCTGATGTCGCAAAGGTGCTCAGGCATACCCGTCAAGAGCCGATTGATTCATAGAATCCTGTAGTTGCACAGTTTGCACCTAGCGGTGAGCCATCGAGAGTGAGATTTGTTCATGTGCGGAATTATTGCAGTCGTCCGGCGGCCTTCGTTGCGGTCCGTGCCGACCAGAGACGATGTTCTCGGCCTCGTCGATGGCACGGCGACCGATCTCCACGGTGTTGCCCTCGAAGCCGCTGATGGTCCTCTGATCGCTGTAGCCGATCGGCTCGAGACCGCCGATCGCCTCCTCCGCGGTACGCCTGGACTCCGCGCGATGCTCGCAGATCCCGGGCTGGGTGATGCGTTGCGACTCGAACTCGCAGCAGTGAACCTGATCCTCGATCGGCTCGAAGAACAACTGGATCTTCAGGCGACGGTCGACGCAGTCAATCTCGAGGCTGTGAACGCATCGTTGATCCGCGTCCGGGACGCCGTATGGGCGATCGAACGCGATCGGTTGCGTGCCGCAGACGTTGTTGTTCAGCTCGGCGGCCGTGACGTGCACGGAGCTGGCATCGACGCAATGTTCTCCCTGCATCAAGCACTGTCTGCTCTGGACCGTATGGAAGTCCGCGGGCGAGACTCGGCCGGAATCCATCTCTTGGTGAGCAATCATGGACTCGATCTTGCCGAGCCGACGATCGCGTCTGCCATCGATTCACGCTCGGACAAGGCCGACCTGTTCACCGATTCGGCTGTTCGTGCAGTGGGGGAGCGGCTCAGCTTTGTGTACAAAGTTGCTGCTGAGATCGGCGAACTGGGCGACAACACCGCGTCGCTGCGAACCAGTATTCGCAACGATTCGCTGCTGAGAAAGGCACTCGACAACGAGACTGCCCAGGTCGTCGTGATCGGCCACACTCGATGGGCAAGCGTCGGCATCATTTCCGAACCGAATGCCCACCCAGTCAACTCCGACCAGACCAATGGAGCCGCTGGCCCGTATTGCACGGCGGTCCTCAATGGCGACGTCGACAACTACGGCGACCTGATTCTGGCCGAGAATCTGTCGATCGCCGACGACATCACCACGGATACGAAGGTCATTCCGACGCTCACCTCCAAACACCTGAGCGAGGGGCATGACATCACGGAGGCCTTCCGCCGGTCGGTGTCGGTCTTCGAAGGTTCGGTTGCAATTGGACTTTCCAGCGAGGAGGCGCCGAA
>Ga0055584_100001576_pt1 | contig 22363 bp, 22 predicted proteins | sample OSDHelmetaG_FD_58716 | JGI IMG/M metagenome (GOLD analysis project Ga0055584, IMG submission 58716) | Pelagic marine sediment microbial communities from the LTER site Helgoland, North Sea, for post-phytoplankton bloom and carbon turnover... | ecosystem: Environmental > Aquatic > Marine >...
GACGACGACGACGACGACGACGACGACGGCGGTGGTCGGACCGGGCGCGGCTGCGGCTGCGACTCGACCGGCGGCAACGGCGCGGGCCTCGGCGTCTTGTTCCTGGGTCTGCTCGGGTTCGTCCGCCGGCGCTAGCGCCGGGGTTCGGCGGTCCTACCGCCGTCGCCGCAGCAGCGGCAGCAGGAGCAGCAGCCACGACGCGGAGCCTCCGCCCGCCGAGCAGCTGCAGCCCGACGCCACCCCTTGGGACGCGTCGGCGTAGGCGCGGGGCACGTAGTTGGACGGGACGGTCGCGGCGACGGGGCCAGCGGCGCGCTCGGTGGCCGACAGCACGCCGTCGCCGTCGTCGCGGAAGAGCGTGGAGGTGGACTCCAGTGATGCGGCCAGCGTCGGGTGCTCCGGCGAGGCAGCGTCGATCACCACGGAGTCGCCGTCCTGCAGGCCCAGCGCGTCGGCGTCGAGCCAGTCGGGGGCCGCCAGCTCGAGCAGCAGCGCGTCGCCGTCGGCCAGTTCGACCACCGCGTCCACGGCGAGGTCCTGCAGGTCCAGGTGGAGCTCGAAGTCGCCCGACGCCGACTCGGTCGCCCAGGCGCCGGCCGCCTGCAGCAGACCGTCCCACTGGACGGCGAGGCCACACCACGTGCCCGCCTGCAGCTCGAACGATTCGGTCGCCACCAGGTCCGCGACGCGGCCGTCCTCGCGCTCCCAGTCGTCGGAAGAACAGCCGCTGAGCCCCAGGTAGCCGACAGGCACTTCCGCCGTCTCGAAGGTGAAGTCCTCGGCCTCGGCGAGGGCGAGGGTCATGGACCCCTTGCCGGGGTTGCCGACGGCGATCCCGTCGGCCGGAGGGGGCGGCTCGCAGGCGCTCATCGCAACCACGAGGCTCAGGGCAACAACGCGCTTCATGGTGTGTCCTTCATGGGCTCGGACAGGGGGAACATGGCGAGGGACAGCTGCACCACGCGCTCGCCCGCGGCGGCCTCCAGGGCACCGTCGCACAGATCGAGCAGGCGCTCCTGAACGGCGTCGAGCTCGGCCTTCAGCTTCGGGAGCAGCGACTCGGGCACCGCGGCGGTGACCGCGCAGAGGTGGCGCTCCGCGGGGTCGGAGCCGTCGATGGAGTCCACGGCGCGTTCCAGCATCCCCCGGTGGTAGTTGTGCACGGCGAGGCCAGCGACCTCGTGGGGCGTGGCGTAGGTGGCTTCACCCACCACGACGTTGCCGTCGCCGTCTTCGACGAGCAGCCCCAACTCGAGCAGCACCGTCAGCGCACGCTTCGCTTCGGCGGGCTTGATCCGGGGCCGGATCGCCCGGGCGATCCAGGCGGGGTCGGGCCGGAAGTCGGGGCGCTGGGCCAGCTCCCGCACGGCCGGCATGTACCAGGTGGACAGGGCCTCGAACCCCCGGCCCTCGATGGAGCGCGCTCGCAGGAAGCGGCGGGAGGCGGAGATCTGAGCCCACGCCTCGTTGCGCTCGGCGTCGGTCTTGGCCTGGTCCAGCTGCACCAGGGCGCGGAAGAAGGCGGCGTCCTGCAGCCCCAGACCCATGGCGCGGCAGTAGGCGTCGGTGCTCTCGGGGGTCAGGTTCCGCTTGCTCTGGATGACGAGCAGCAGCTGCGACGGCGACCGGTGCCCGGCCAACCGCGCGAACAGGCGGTGGCTGAACCGGGGGTTGGACGCCTTGCGGGCCTCGAACCAGTCCCGCAGGAAGGTCCGGTAGTCCAGGTAGGCGAAGACGTCGGGGGTGTCGGCCACGAATCGAGAATACACCTATGAAGCCGCACCTACCTTTTCTTCCAACACTTCAACACCAAGAGCGTTTTCACCCTGAAAACGGTTACTGACTTCTTGTGAATACAGCCGAGGGTCGCTCCCCTAGCCTCGGCTCACTGCACTGGAGGACCCCATGAACCCGACCGCCCTCGCCTTCTCGACCCTGCTGCTGTCCGCGCCCGCCTTCGCCTGCGGCGGCTTCTTCTGCGACGCCCAGCCGGACGTCCAGCCCATCGTCCAGTCGGCCGAGCGGGTCCTCTTCCGGGTGAACCCCGACGACACGATCACGTCCGTGGTCGAGATCCAGTTCCAGGGCGACCCCATCGAGTTCGGCTGGGTGCTCCCTCTGCCCGATGTGATCGACGTCGACGCCGTCACCACCGCCCCGGCGGGCCTGTTCGACGACCTGGAGCGGCTGACCGCCCCCCGCTTCATCCGCCCTCAGCGCGCGGCCGAACAGTCCGACGCGTCCTACGCCGCGGGCATGTCGTCGGGGTGCGCGTGGCCGTTTGGCGCCCAGCCCTCCTGGAGCGGCGACGTCGGGGGCTTCGACCCCTGGGCCGGCGTGACCGTCGTTGGCGAGGCGGTTGCCGGCCCGTTCTCCATCGAGATCATCACCGCCGACAACGCCGGCAACCTGGGCAACTGGCTCATCGGCAACGGCTATCAGGTGCCGCTAGCGGCCAACGACGCAATCGCCCACTACGTCGCCAGCGGCGGCGCGTTCCTGGGCCTGAAGCTCCAGCCCGACGTCGAGCAGGGTCCCCTGGAGGCCCTGCAGTTCACGTTCCCCGGCACCGAACCCATGCTGCCGCTGATGCTGACGGCGGTGGCCGCCGTCGAGAACATGGAGATCACGACCTACGTCCTGGGCGAGCGCCGCTACACGACCCAGGGCTGGACGGAGATCCCGTTCGACTACGACACCCTCGCCTGGCTCGACGCGGAGACCACCGACTACGAGAGCAAGCTCCCCGCCGCCCTGGACGCGGCGGGCGGGCAGGCCTTCGTCACCGAGTTCGCCTGGCCCACCGAACGCATCGTGGAGTCGGCGGACGCGTCCGCCGACCTGCTCGGCAGCGCCGCCTACGTCACCCGCGTGCGGACCTTCGCCTCGCCGGCGGAGATGACGATCGACCCCTCGTGGGTGGAGGACGGCAAGCTCGGCGACGTCGGCAACACCCACGTCGTTGGCGACGAAGCGCCGTCGATTGCGGGCTGGGGCCTGCTGGCGGGGCTCCTGTTCCTGGTCACGACGCGGCGCGAGGAGCGGTAGAGACCCGCCGGGGCGCAGCAGCGGCGGGCCCCCGACCCCGCGCGTCCCGGGGGCGCCCCCCTGGCGTCCGGGGTGGGCGCCCGGCACCCTGCCGCCGTGGAGCGCAACCTTCGGCTGTATCCCCTCTACCGCGCCCTCCACGGCGCCATCTTCTGGCTGCCCGTCTTCTTCCTCTACTTCAGCTCCGTGCTGGAGCCCGCCCAGGTCCTGCGCCTGGAGGCCGCCTACTACTTCGCGGTCGTGCTCTTGGAAGTCCCGCTGGGCTGGTTCTCGGACCGCCTGGGGCGCCGCCCCACCCTGATGTTGAGCGCCGCCTGCTGGGCCGCGGGCTGCGCCGTCTTCGCCGCCACCGCATCCTGGCCGGCGTTCCTGGGGGCGCAGCTGCTCCTGGCGGCGGGCATGGCGCTCAACTCGGGCACCGACTCGGCGCTGCTGTACGACTCGTTGAAGGCGCTCGACCAGGAGGGCCGGGTCCTGGAGTTCGAGTCGCGGGCGCAGGTGTTCGCGCTGCTGGCGACCGGGGGCGCCGCGCTCGTCGGCGGATTCGCCGCGGGCTTCGACCTGCGCCTTGGCCACGGCTTGTCCGTCGCCTCGGCGCTGGGCGCTCTGGTCATCGCCTCCCGCTTCGCCGAGCCGCCACGCCGAGCGGCTCCGTCCGTTCGAAGCAGCCTCCGGCAGCTCTCCGCCCTCCCCCGCCAGCCCGCGCTGGCCTGGCTGCTCCTGGCCTCGGTCGCTGCGGTCGTGATCAACCACGTCCCCTACGAGTTGATGCAGCCCTACCTGGACCTGATGCTGCGCGACATCGGCGGCTACCGGCCCACGCCCGCGGTCGCCGGTGCGTTGGTGGGGATCTCGCTGGTGGTGGCGAGCTGGGCGAGCTCGCGGGCCCAGGCCCTGGCCGGCGCGCTGGGCGGCCCGGGCGCTCTGATCGCCGCGCTCGGGCTGCAGGGGCTTCTGGTCGCGCTGCTCGCGTCGGTCCTGCACCCGGCGATCGCCCTGGCGTTGGGGCTGCGCTCGGTGCCCCAGGCCCTGTTCGGACCGATCCTCGCGTCGCTGGTGCACCCCCGAGTGGACTCGTCGCTGCGGGCGACCTGGCTGTCGGTGCAGAGCCTGGTCGGTCGCTTGGCCTTCAGCGGCTGGCTCGCCTGGGCGGCGTCGTCGATGGACGCGCTCGACCACCCCGCCATGGCGGCGTTGTTGTGGCCGACGCTGATGGCGCTGGCGGTGACGCTGGCGGTCTTGTTGGGGACGCGGCGGTTCGTGCGCTGAGGGAGTGTTCGGGTCGAGGGTCATGGCCTGGGGCGCGATGGCCGTCTCGAGCCTCTACCCGACGTACGCCCTCAGCTCGTTGATGAGCGACGCCGCCGCCGAGTCGTCGGCCGGCGACGCCGCGCCCTCCCAGTGTTCGACGACGCCGTCTCGGACCCGGACCACCAGGACGGTCCACAGCGTCGCGGCGATGGTCATGGCCAACTCGTCCAGCTCCGTCGACTCCACCAACCCGTTGAGCGCCTCGACCTCGTCCGAGTTCAGCGGCCTCTCCGATCGCTCCCACGCATCGATCGACGGCGGCCACAAGCCGGCGGGTCCGATGCGCTTGCCCGACGCCGACCGCAGGGTCGCGGCGGCGCCGCCAAGCTGGAACCGGTGGCCGATGCGGGGCTCGCCCGGCTTCTGGAGCACGATCTCCAACCCGTCGCCCCGCGCGGCGGCGTCGGCGAGGATCTCGTTGTGGGGCAACTGAACCAGTCGCCGCCGGAGCTCCGTCAGCTCCGCCGGGGACCCGGTCCGAGTAGCGAGCGTCACGACGATGCCGAAAGCGAGGAGCGCCCCGAAGAACAAGAACGGCGCGGCCAGCAAGCCCCACAGCAACGAGGTCGCTTCGGTGATCACAACGTCGCCGGCCACCGCCACCGCGGTCGCGAGGAGCACCATCACCGGCACGCTCCGCCGCCGCAGCCTGGCCCTCCAACCCACGGGGCGCAGCCGCTCGTACAGCGCCTCGTCCGACAACTCGTTCAGCGAATCCATGTGTCCCCCCCCATTGCCCGGCCCCCTCGCGGGGAGGGCGGGCGACTTCGTGGACGCATGATGCCCCGGGCCTCTTCCAGAACGCGCCCCCCCCCCGGCACCCCAGCCCTCGGCAGCTACCCTGCGCCCGCCGACCCACGCGCCCCGGAGCCACCGCCCGATGCCCGACACCACCACGAACGACGACACCTGGGGAAAGAACGCCAGCACCTGGGACGACGACCCCGCCGTCGTCGCCTACGCCAACGCAGCGTTCGCTTCGCTCCGAGAACACGTCGTCCTGCGCGCGACGGATCGGGTGCTGGACTTCGGCTGCGGCACCGGCCTGCTGACCGAGCGCATCGCGCCATCGGTGAGCCAGCTGGTCTCCGTGGACGCCTCGCCGGCCATGGTGGACGTGCTCCGGCGCAAGGCCCTGCCCAACGTCGTCCCGTTGGTGGCGACGTGGACGCCCGAGTCCGTCGCGGTCGACCCCGAGACCACCGCCGGCTTCGACCTGGTCGTTTGCTCGTCAGTCTGTGCGTTCCTGGACGACTACCCCGGCGCGGTCGCCATGCTCGGGGGGCTGCTGCGCCCCGGCGGACGATTCGTGCAGTGGGACTGGGCGTTCGACCCCCAGGCCGAGGAGCCCTTCGGCCTGACGGTCGAGGCGATCGACGCTGCGCTGCGGGGAGCCGGCCTCGAGGTCGACTTCGTGGGCACGGGGTTCGACCTCCCGTTCGGGGAGCAGCGCATGGCGCCGCTGATGGGGGTCGGCCGGAAGTCGGGTTAGACGACGAGGCTCGCCGCCAGCAGGGCGTTGGCCAGCATCAGCAGGCAATCGACCACGAAGATGGTCCGCATCACGCCGGCAAAGACCGGCCACAGGCCCTGCCCCCGCCGGTTCTGGAGCGCTGTGGGGACGTTGCCGGCGAACTGCGAGCCGTGGGCCAGGGCGTTGAAGAGCAGCAGCGTCGCCCACTGCGGGCCCCCGTCGAATCCCCCCAGGTTCAGCAGCAGGGCCACGTTGAGCAGGGACAGCGCCAGGTTGAACCCGCCCACGAATCGTCCGGCCTCGACCAGCGCCTCAAACGCGGTGTTGTCGCGGTGCTCCCGCTTGGGGACGAGCACCTTCGCGAAGACCGACCGACGAACGTAGAAGGCGTGGAACCCGAGCCCAAACCGTTCTGGCGAGCCCAGCACCCGGTCGAACCGGCCTACGGACTGCGCACGTCCACCGCGCACAGGCTCGCCGTCGCCTCCACGTCCAGCGAGACGTCCTGGTCGTCGTAGTCGCCGCCGACCCACACGCCCTCGGCCAGGAACCAGCCGCCGAACGGGTCGGCGGACTCGACCAGGCCGTCGAACCAGCTGGCCTCGCTCATGCCTTCGTCGAAGTAGCCGAGCGCGGGCACCGAGGCGGTGCCGATCCAGCCCATCGACATCGAGATGTCGCCCCAGTCGCCGACGTCGACGCTGACCGTCCCCGACGAGTCGTTGGCGAACCCCAGCGTCGCCGACAGGATCCAGCCGGAGCCGCCGATCGCGTCGCGGAACGACTGCCGCGCGATCTCGTTGAAGTCGGAGTTGGACAGCTCGCCGTCCACGAACAGGTACAGCGCCGGATAGAACTCCTCGTACGCCTGCCGCCAGCCGCTGCAGTCGGTGTCGCCCGCCGTCATCACCAGCGCCACGCCGTAGTCGCTGCGCAGCTCCAGCAGCACCGCCGGCAGGGTGATCGAGCCCGTGGGCTCCGAGACGATCGTCGCCATGCCCGCCGCGTCGTCGTCGTCGTCGGCCGCGTCGTCGTCGTCGGTCGCGTCATCGTCGTCGGCCGCGTCGTCGTCGTCGCCCACCGAGTCGTCGTCGTCCCCGGAGCCGCTGCTGGACCCCCGCCGCGTGGGGCCGCAGGCGAGCAGGACGAAGCCGAGCAGGGACAGAAGGAGCACGAGGGGGAGCGAGCGACGCATGGGGCCTCCGAATTCGGCGGGACCCTACTCGACGCCGGCCCCCGACCGCGACCGCCATCGGCCCCCTCTGCTCCGCGCCCTCGTGCTGCTGTGCCTGCTCGTGCTCTTCGGCTGCCCCAACTGAACGTCCCTGCCGTTGGGATCCTTGTTGGTCCAACTGGTGTCTCGCATCGCCTTGGCCGGCCCCAAGCGTGGGGGCATTCGTCCCCTCCCCCGGCGCGCGCTGGCGGCCGTGCGACGGCGACGGGGGGCGCCGCCTTCGAGCCGCGGAGGGAGACCCGACGGGGCTCACGGAGCTGCGGAGGGAGACCCGAAGGGGCTCACGGAGCCGGCGCAGGCCCGCAGGGCCGGAGCCGCCCCTACCCCAGCTACCCCAGCAAGGCCTCTTCGACCGCCGCCGGAATGTCCTCGCCGACGGACTTGCCGACGCGCTTGGGCGCCACCGCCAGGAAGCTCTCGTGGATCCACTCCACGAGCATGTCCAGCGGCGGCTCGCGGTCGTCCTCGAGCTTGACCGTCACCCAGCCGTACTTGCCCATCCCGTAGTGAGTGGGCGAGACGAACGGCAGACCGAGCGCCGTCTCGTTGCTGTCGGGCAGCTTGATGGAGATGTTCACGTGGCCTTCGTGTTCGCCCATGAACAAGAAGGTCTTCTCCTTCACCTTGAAGGCGGGGTGGCCCCACGGCTGATCCTCCCGCGTCTCCGGGTAGGACATCGCCGCTTTGCGCAGCCGCTCGGCCAGTTCTTCCGCCGTCATTGCCCTACTCCTCGACCTCGTCGGACTCGAGCCCGCTCAGCCACTTCACCGCGCCGATGCCCAGGAACAGGACGCCCAGCCCCAACAACACCGCGACCGTCTCGGTTTCGCCCAGGTTGGCGCCGAATCGGTTGAACACGATCTTCGCGTCGTGCGACTCCGTGTTGAACGCGTACACGCCCGCACCAGCGAGCAGGAAGATGAGTCCGGTCAGGAGGGCAGGCATGCGCTCATCCTGCCACGCCGACGGACTCGTCGAACGGTGCCGCCGGGAGCTCGAACCAGAAGATCGAGCCCTGGGGTTCTGCCGCCTCGTAGCCCACCTCGCCCTGCTGCGACTCGGCGAGGTGCTTGGCGATCGACAACCCCAGACCGGTGCCGCCCATCTCCCGCGAGCGCCCCTTGTCCACCCGGTAGAAGCGCTCGAACAGCCGCGACTGGTACTTCGCCGGCACGCCCGGCCCGTCGTCGGCGACCTCCAGCCGAACCCGCGCGCCCGTGCGCGTCGCCCGCACCGTGATGCGGCCGCCCTGGGGCGTGTACTTCACGGCGTTCTCCAGAAAGTTGCGCACGATCTGGTCGTAGGCCTTGGGGTCGCTCAGGGCGACGATGTCGGCGTCCACATCCACGTCGACGGTCTGCCCCTTCTTGCTGGCGTCCTCGGCCAGGATCTCCACCACCTGGTTGGTCGCGGCCAGCAGGGCCAGCGGCTCGGGCTCCAGCTCGTAGCGGCCGGCCTCGATGCGGGCGATGTCGAGCAGGTCGTTGACCAGCGCGCTCAATCGGCCGGCCTGCCGGTGGATCGCCTCGACGAACCGCCGCGCGATCTCCGGCTCCTCCAGCGCGCCATCCAGCAGCGTCTCGGCGTTGGCCTGCAATACCGCGACCGGCGTCCTCAGCTCGTGGGAGACGTTGGCCACGAAGTCCGAGCGGACCTTCTCCAGGCGGCGCACCCGCGACACATCGAGCATCACCACGACCGAGCCCAGGCCATCGCCGCGGGGACGTTGCCGAGCGAGCAGTCGACGGGGAGGATCGCCGGGCAGCGCGTACTCGACGGTGCGTCCGGTCTCGTCGTCGATCGTCTCGACGACCTCCATCTCCGTCTGCAGGACGTCGTTGAGGCGCTGGCCGGTGGGGTCTCCCTCCAGGACCAGCAGCTCGGACGCGGCCCGATTCGCCGTCGTGATCCGATCCTCCGCGTCCAGGGCGACCACGGCCTCGCTCATGCCTTCCAGGACCGACTCCAGGCGCTCCCGCTCGGCCCGCGCGTGGGCGCGGCTGGCGTCCAGATCGTCGGCGACCCGGTTGAACGCTTCGGCCAGCCGGCCCAGCTCGTCGCCGCGGTCCACCGACAGCCGTTCGGCGTGCTCCCCCGCCGCGATGGCCCGCGAGTACTCCAACAGCTCCGACAGCATCCGGTGGGCCGTGCCCGACGCGAACGCCGACAGCAGCACCGCCACCACGAGCAGCACCAGGCCCGCGGTCAGCAGGCTCAGCCTCAGCTGGCGCACGGCCGCCGCCGTGAGGGCCTCGGACCGCGCGACGCGGACGACCGGTGCGGACGTCGGCCCCGCCACCGCGACGTAGTGCATGGACAGGCCCAGGGTCGCGCTGAGCCGGCTGGCTTCGCCGAAGCCCGTGGCACGGGCCTGCTGGACCTCGGGCCGGTCCCCGTGGTTCTCAAGCGTCCCGAGCGCCGCGGGTTCGACCTCGGAGTCGGCGACTACCGCGCCCGCCGCGTCGATGAATGTGACCCGCACGCCGAGCGCGTCGCCCATGCGATCGGCGACCTCCGTGGGGCGCCCCGTCGAGTCCTGCAAGGCCGCCGCGGCGCCTCGGGCGGCCCCGGTCAGCTCGGCCGTGGAGCGATCGTGCAGGTCCCGGGTGAGCCCCCGCTCCAGGAACACGCCGGCCACGACCGCGCCGCCCAGGATGAGCGTCAACGACAGCAGAAAGAGCTTTCCTCGGAGACCCAATGACACGCCCCTGGCTACCAAATCGGGCATGGCGCCCGGGTGTCATCTTGGGGTCAGTGCGGGAGCCGCAGCGACCGCGCGCCCTCAGGGTTCGTCTTTGAACCGGTAGCCGACACCCCGGAGGGTCTCGACGTAGTCGCCCGCGCCCTTGATCTTCCGGCGCAGGCGCTTGATGTGGGTGTCCACCGTGCGGGTCGTGATGTCGGCGGTGATGCCCCACACGTCCTTGAGCAACAGGCTGCGGCTCTGCACCCGGCCGCGGCGGCTCATGAGCGTCACCAGGAGCCGGAACTCAAGCGCCGTCAGAATGATCTCTTCGCCCTCGACGAAGACGCGGTGCGCGGTCTGGTCGACGCGCAGCACGCCGAACTCCTGGTAGTCCGTGGCCGGTTGGCCGCTGACGACGCGGAGGCGGGCCTGGATGCGCAGGACCAGCTCCCGCGGCGAGAACGGCTTGCAGACGTAGTCGTCGGCGCCGGCCTCGAAGCCGCTGATGCGGTCCCCCTCGTCGGCCTTGGCGGTGACCATGATGATGGGAACGGTCGCCGTGCGCGGGTCCGCGCGAAGGGCCTCGCAGACCTTCACGCCGGCCATGTCCGGCAGCATGAGGTCGAGGAGGACCAGGTCTGGCGTGTTCGCGAAGGCCAGCTCCAGGGCCGTATCGCCGCGCCCCGCGATCGAGCAGACGTACCCCTCTCTCTCGAGGCGGTACTTCAAGGTCGCGGCGAGGTCTTCCTCGTCTTCGACAACCAGGATCCGGTGCGTCACGGGGTCGTCATACCCGAGTCCGGGGAGAAACGGATCCCCTGGGGCCGGGTCGTGTTAATCACCCGCCATGCTCGACGGCCTCGATCCCTCCAGCGCCCTCGCCGGGGGCGCCTTCGCCGCGGCGCTGATCGCCCTCGTGGACGCACACGGTCCCCGCCGCCGGGCCGGGGTCGCGCTCGCCGGGTTGGCGCTTGCGGTCGCGCTGATCGCCAGCTCCGGCTGGGCCCCGGTTGGGTTGGCGCGCGCCTCGCTGCTGGTGGCCGCGGCCTCGACGTCCTCGTGGCTCCGCAGCCGCCGCCCGGTGCGCTTGACGGCCGAACAGCACCGCCTCCACCGCCTGGCGTTTGCCGAAATGTCACCGGCCGAGTGCCAGCGCCTCCTCGTGGCGGGGACCTGGAAGGACGCCTCCGGCGGGGAGCGACTGATGCGGGCGGGCAAGGCCCCCAACCGGGTGCTCCTGCTGGTGCAGGGCATGGCCGAACTCCGCCACCACGATGAGGTTCGCGGCGCGGTCGCCCCGGGGCGGATGCTCGGTGAGGTGGGCTGGGTCACCGGGCAGCCAACGGAGACCGACGTCTTCTCGACCGAGGCGGTGCGCTACGTCGAGTGGAGCCGAGCGGAGCTGGAGACCCTCTTTTCCCGTCGGCCCGAGCTGCGCCCCCTGTTTCACGTGGCGGTTGCCCGCGGCGTGGCCTCGAAGATGAGCCTGCTCTAGGCGCCCGTTGCTCCGGCAGGCATGCCCGGTGAGGTTGGGCCTCTAGCAGCGGTGGGCGAATTGGCTCGGTCGGTCCGCGGCCGGCTCCCGCCGATCCCGTCGTCGGCTCCTCGTTGCGTGTCACGACACGCGGCCTCGTCGCTCCTAGGCCTCGTCGCGATCCGACTCACGGGCCCTCGGTCGCAAATTCGCCCACCGCTGCTAGAAGAACCGGACTTCGCGACCGAAGTGGTGTTCGACCTCGATCCCCATCCGGGACAGCAGGGCCGTGGGCAGCGTGCCGCCGATCATCACGAACACCGCGTCGGCGTCCACGCGCAGCTCCCCCTCGGGGCCGATGAGGTGCACGTCGCCGGCCCCCACCTCCACCACCCGGCTCGACAGCACGGCCCGGATGCGCCCCGCCTCGATGGCCTCGGCGATCCGCTTCTGGTTGGCGGGCCGGGGCCGCGTGAAGCTCGCGCGCCGATAGCTCAGGGTCACTCGGTTCCCTTGCTCGGCAAGGGCCAGGGCGCTCTGCACGGCCGAGTCCCCACCGCCGACCACCACGACGTCCTGATCGCTCCAGGCGCCCGGGTCGTGCAGCTCGTATCGAACACGGGGTTCGTCTTCGCCGGGGACGCCCAGCTTGCGCGGAGAGCCCCGCCGACCGACCGCGAGGATCACGCGCCGGGCGCGCAGGGTGCGCCTGCTGGTGCGAACCCGGAAGCCGCCCCCGTCGGCCACGACCTCCTCCATGGGCTCGTGCTCGGACACGGTGACGCCGGTCTCCGCGATGATCTTGGTGAGCATGTCGACCAGCTCCTCCTTGAGGAGCTGGCGGCTGCTGACCACGCCATACCCGGGGAACGCCAGGGGTCGAGTCAGGATGAGGTTGTGGCGGGGGTAGTTGCGGATGGCCCCGCCCCAGTCCTGCCGCTCCAGCAGCACGTAGCGCCCCCCCTCCAGCTGCAGTTGCATCGCCGCCGCGAGGCCCGCCGGGCCCGCCCCCACGATCACGACGTCGACCTCGTCCTCTCCGCCCGCGCCGGCTCCCCGCGCCGCCGCCAAGGCCGCCGCCGCCGCCGCCGCCCCCTGGGTCGCCGCGTTGGCGATGAGGCCCATGCCGCCGAGCTCCCCGGCCACGTAGATGCCGGGGACGTTGGTCTCGAAGTCCTGCCCCAGGCGGGGGATCTCCACGCCGCGGCCGTCGCCGCCGAAGATCAACTCGACCGCCTGCACCGGACACGCCGTCACGCAGCGTGAGTGCCCGACGCAGGCGGACGCGTTCACGACCTGCGCGCGGCCGTCGATGATGCGCAGGATGTCGTCCTCGGGGCAGGCCCGGATGCACAGGCCGGCGCAGACGCAGCGCTCTGGATCCACCCAGGGCTGCAGGGTCGATGGCTCCTGGGCACCGTGGTCCCGGGCCTTCGCCCGGGCGGCCCGCGCTCGCCGTTCGCGCACGAGATCGACGCCAAAGCGAGTGGCCACGTACGCGCCCGCGGTGCCGAGGATCAGGTGGGCAACGTCCACGCCGTCAGCCCCCCACCAACATCTGCAAGCGGGCCCAGGTCCCCGAGTAGCGCAGGGCGATGCCCACGTGCAGCGCTGCGATGACGAAGACCGCATGGGCCAGTGCAACGTGGACGATGTGCCACCACCGCAGCAGCCGCCGGAAGGCCTCCAGGCGGTGGAACTCGCGGCGCGCTCGGAGGGCGGAGTCGAGCTCCGCGGCGATGGCGATGCGCACGCGGCCGGGGCCCGGCGCGTCGTCAAGAGCGAAGTCGGTCTGGCGGCGGGCGCGGCGCAAGGCGGCCTCGCGGGCGGGAAGTCCAAGGAGGTTCACGGACGCAAACGGCACCGAGGTCAACGCGTCGACCGCCTCCACCACCGCCGCCGACGGCGCCCCCGGGGTGTCGGGGTCCATGCCGACGGACGAGCGCAGAAGGAGCTCCGCGCCGAACGTCGCGTCCCCCCGCACGACCTCGACGCGAGCTGGGAGTCGTCGGTAGACCCAGCGGCCCACGACGCCGGACGCCGTGACGGCCAGCAGCCCCGCCGCGGCGACGCCGGGAAGCCCGCCGAAGCGAAACCCCGCGTGCTCCAGCACGAACAGCGGCGCCAGCAGCCCCGCGGCGATGTGCACCGCCAGGAACGGCCGCGACGGCGGCGAGTCCGGCAGCCGCTGGAGCAGCTTGCGCACGGACCAGACCCAGGTCAGCAGCATCGCGCCGAAGCCCAGCAGCCCGAGCAGTTGGCCGAACCCGCCGCTGGACGCGAGCAGCTCGGCGGACGGGTGCGCGCGGCGGGCGTCGTCACCGAGTCGCCAGAAGGGAAGGCCGATCGAGACGACCACCAGCTGGGCGGCGACGCTGCCCACCAGGAACCCGAGCAACCAGACCGGGCGCGAGGGCGGGGCCGGGAGTGGCGAGCCGGGCGTCGTCGCGGGCGTCATCGGCGCGCCACCGTGGCCCGGAGCCAGCCGGCGTGGGCGAGCCCGATGTGGGCGGGGGCGCCCTGCCGAGCGACCTCCAGCTCGTACCCGACGGAGACCGCCAACCACGGCGTCGGCCGGACCTGGACGTAGGACTCCGTGACGGCCGCGTGGGCGGGGTCGGCGGCGCCGGACAGGTCGGCGAGGCCGAGCACCGCGAACTCGAGCGAGAGCACCCCCTGGGGGTCGGGGTCCAGGAAGAGCCGGGGTCCGCCTTCCAACCGCGGCCGGCCGTCAGACAAGACGAACGCGGCCTGACCTTCGACGTCGGCTCGCTCAGCCAGCCCGTAGGCGCCGACTCGAAGCATGGCCTGGGCCAGGCGGTCCGCTGCCACGGGGTGGTGGCGGTAGCGCAGCCGAAGCTCGGCCCCCAGCGGGTCCGGGGCGGCCCGCGGGCGGCGGCGGACGCGCACCGTCCAGGCGTGGTGGTGGACCGAATCCAAGGCGTCGGTCGCGCCGCCGGGCGGGGGCAGCGCAGGGTCCCGGCGGGCCGCGAAGGTCCGCAGGGACGCATCCCGCTCGCGGGTCGCCAAGAAGACCCGCGCCGAGTAGACGGACCATCCGGCGCGCAGATCCCAAGCCGGCGCGAATCGCCACAGGGCGTCGACGCCGGCATCGGCGATCGAGGGCGCTCCGCCCGGCCGCGCCTGGATGTCGACGCGCGCCGCCAGGTCGAGGTTCGTCAACGGCCGCCCCCAGAGCCGCGCTCGGGCCGCCACCCGGTCGATGCCCGGAGACCCCGGCGCCAAGCCCGGCCGGGGCCCGGCCAGCGACGCCGCCACCTCGCCCAGAACCGACGCCCGAAACCGGGGGCTCCGGTAGGCAAGCGTCGGCCCCGCGCCCAGCCGGTCCCACGAGGGTGCGGTGCTCCAGGGGTCCGGCAGCAGCCCGGCCCAGCCCCCCAGGCTCACGCCTCGAGCGACCTGGGCTCCCACCTGGACGCCGTCCACCAGACGCCACCCTTCGCCGGCCACCGGGTGCCGACCCAGCCACACCGTCACCCGCTGCCGAACCAGCCGCAGCCCGACCTGGGTCACGCGGGTCGCGGCCGGCCCCGGCGCCCCGAGGACGTCGATGCGCGTCCGCCCGCGCAGCAGCAGGGTCGCCTCCAGAGGCGCCCCCGTCCGAGACAGTCCCTGCTCCAGGCGCCCGCCCAGCAAGACATCCAGGTCCCCACCGGTCCCGGGCACGGCCGTGCCCAGGACACCAACGTCCACCCGGGCCCGCGCCGGCGGTTCGGCGTGCGCAGGGAGCAAGCAAAGCAGCAGCCAGATCAGGGCCACGCCGTCCCCTCCCCGTGGCACTGCTGACAGTCCCGTGGGGTGCCCACGAAGCCCCCCGAGTGACAGTCGTTGCACTCGGCCAATGCGTGCTCCGACCGCAACGGCCAACCGGTCTGGCGGTGGTTGAAGGTGCTGCGCGACCAGGAGTTCTCGCGGTGGCAGGCGGCGCAGTCGTCGCCCAGCAGGTTTCGGTGGGGGTCCTCGCTCTCGTGGCAGTCGATGCAGCGAGACAGACCGCTTCGCGCCGTGGCGTGGCAGGCCTCGCAGCCCAGGCGGGCGTGGGCGAATCGGAGCGGGAAGCCGACGGCCGCGTGGGCTCCAGCGTCCAGTTCCGCGCCGGTCCAGGCGGCCGCGGAGTGGCACTGGGAACAGGGCCCGGGGAAGTGTCGAGGGGGGGCGTCGCCGTCGTGGCAGGCCCGGCACTCCGACGACGCCGCCGCGAAGTCCGCCATCGAGTGGCAGCGGCGGCAGGTGACGCCGTCGTGGCCGTCGTCCAGGGCGAACTCCACGGGGTGCTCAAACGCGACCGACCGCCAGGATCCCCCGGGCTCGTGGCACTCCGGGCAGCCGGGAACCTGACCCGAGTGGGGGTCTTCGTGGCAGCCCTCGCAGCCCGACGAGGGAGCCGGCACCGCCGAATCCCCGTGACAGACCGAGCACGCCGGGTCCGCGTGGCGGCCCGTCAACTCGAACCCGGTGCGGCCGTGGTCCGCGCGGTCGAACGTGGGGGCCGGCTTCCACCCATCGACCCCGTGACAGGCCGAGCACGGGTCCGGGGCAAATCGTTCGCCGTGCACGTCGTCGTGGCAGCTCCCACACGTCCGGTCGATGCCCGACCATCGCTCCTGGGGGCCGCTGCCGTGGCAGTCCGCGCAGGCCGCGGACGAGTGCTTTCCGTCCAGGGGCCAGAGGCTGTGATCGACCTGCACCGCGCGAAACGCCGGCGGGCGGGGGTCGTGGCAGCTCCCGCAGTCGCGGGGCGCGAACTCGCCGTCGTGAGCGTCGTCGTGACACCGGTCGCAACGATCGTGAGGGAGCGGGGCCAGGCGGTCGGCGGCATGGCAACTCTTGCAGGCGGTGGTTCGGTGTGAGCCGATGAGCGGGAAGCCCAGCCGCGCGTGGTCCACCGACTCCGCCGACCAATCCCCGGTGTCGTGGCAGTCGTCGCAGGCGCCGTCGGCAGCGCGGTGGGGGCTGTCGTGGCAGCCGTCGCAAGTCGCGGGCAGAGGGGCAAAGACCGCGGCCTGGTGGCAGGTGCCGCAGTCGGCCGAGGCGTGGGCGCCGGACAGCGAGAACCGCGCCGCGGTGGGGTCGTTGTGGTCGAACGACGACGCCATGGTCGCGTCGGCGAACGTCGTCGGCTGGTGGCAGGTCGCGCAGTCGGCGAGCCGCGTGGGCTGCAGGAGGCGGTCCCCGTGGGGCTGCTCGTGGCAGTAGGCGCAGCCGGGACCGGCCCCCAGCCAGGTTTCGGGCGCGTGGCAGCGAGCGCAGGCGACGCCGCGGTGGCCGTCGTCGAGGGGGAAGTCGGCCTCGTCGTGGTCGAAGGCCGCGGGATCGAACTCGATGAGCCGCGCATCCTCACCGCGGTGCTCCTGATGGCAGGACGCGCACGCCTCCTTGCGGTTGGCGTGGAAGCCGAGGGAGCGCTGGGAGAGGCCGAAGACCTGCGTGTGGCAGGTCCCGCAGCGGTCCGCGCGGACGAAGTCGCCCGGGAGGTGGCAGGCCTCGCACGGCAGCGGCTCGCCGTCGGGGGTGTGGTGAGCCGCGGTGAGGTCCCCGGGGCCGAACGCGCTGCGCAGCCCGTCGGCCAGGGCCGGCCCGGCAACCAACATCGCCAGCAGGACGGCCAGTCGGGTCACGAGGCGAGCTCTCGCTGCCGGTCCAACAGCTCGTCGAGCAGCGCCCCCACGACGAGCTGCTGCATCGCCAGACCGACGGGCGCGTGGGACAAGGACAGGAGCTCCAAGGACGCCGCCCGCAGCAAGGCAACCTGGGAACGCTCCCGAGCCGACACGGTTGCCGTGCGCGGCGCTCGGCCGATGGTCTCCAGCACGCCGACCACGCCACCGGGGCCCACGGACCCCACGCTCCGCTTTCCCCGGCTCAACTCCACGCCGCCGCGCAGCACAAACATCAGTCGCGGGTCGTCGTCCCCCTCGGCGAACAGAACGTCGCCGGCTCGCAGGTGGAGCTCCTGGCACGCGTCGGCGATGGCCGCGAGGTCGTCGGTCGGCAGGCCCGACAACGCCGGCACCGCCGACAACAACGGGACGAGGGCACGGCTCATCGGGCGCCCTCGGCCAAGGTCTCCGACAGGGCCGCGACCTCCGCCGCCAGGTCCCGGGCCAACACCTCGAGCAACCCCACGGCCACCCGCGGACTCTGCAGGGTGAGCCAGGTCCAGGTCGCGGGGTCCAGGAGGCGAACCTCGCTGGGCTCCAGGGCGACGAGCGAGTCGTGACGGGCCCGGCGCCCGATCACGGCTTCGACGCCGATGGCCTCGCCGGCGCCGACGACCCACCGGTGCTCGGGGGCTTCACCGGGGGCGGCACGGGGCCGCAGGCGCCCCCGCAGAACCAGCACCAACCCCGGAAGCCGTTGGCCCGGCGCCACCAGGTCCTGCCCCGGCATCAGGAGCCGCCGCTCGCCCTTGCGGCCCAGCAACTGGATGTCGTGAGGGTCCAGGCTGCCCGAGAGGTTCGGGAAGGCGGTCCCCAGCTGGGTGACGAGCACCTGGGTCGTGGTCGAGAACACGGCGGGAGGGTAGACGCCTCGCGCGCGCGCGCGCGGGCGGACCCCGGTCGATCGGGCCCGCCGCGAGGCCTCCGGCGAAACCACCGGAAGCCCAACCCACAAAAGGATGTGTACGGCAGTGTACGGATGCTGGCGGGCGTTCCCCCAGCGCCGCTTCGAGGCGGCACAATGCGGCCATGATCAGTCCGCAAAGACTCGCCCTGCTCGTGCCTGCGGTGGTGCTCGCCACCGCGCCCGCGCTGACCGACGCCGAGCCGGCGCCCACCCTCAACGAACTCAACAGCGTCGAGCGGATCGAATAACTGGACCAGGGCTGGACCGCCGACGACCGGGACCGCGCCTACTGGCAGTCGCAGGGCTCGCGGGTCCTGCCATACAGCCACTTCATGGCCCTCAACGAGGCGGGCACCGACCTCCCCCTGGCCCGGCCCGAAGTCATCGAGCGACACGGATTCCTGCCCGCCGTCGGCGAGTCGAAGCACAACCCCGACGGGCTCCCGGTGGGCTTCGTGAAGGAGGGACGGGCGGACTGGATCGGCTTCTCGTGCGCGGGCTGTCACACCAGCCAGGTCAACTACAACGGCGTCGGCTACCGCATCGACGGCGCGGGGATGATGGGCACGTACAAGGGGCTTCTCCTGGAGCTCATGGCGGCGCTGGACGAAGCCGTCCAGGACCCCCACTTCGACGGCTTCGCCCACCGCGTCCTGGGCAAGAAGCACAACGCCAAGCGAGCCGCCGCCCTCCGAGTGGAGCTGCTGGAGTCCCAACGCCGGGTCCAGGCCTACATCAACGTCACGAAGACCGAGGTGTCGGGCGGCTACGGCCGCGTGGACGCGCTGGGCGGCCTCTTCAACCACGCATTCGCCATCCAGATGGGCATGCCGGAGAACTTTCGGCCGCTCCGCTCGCCCGTCTCGTACCCGTCGCTGTGGGACGCCAACCGCTCGGACCGCACCCAGTGGAACGGGTTCAGCCAGAACGACGGCTTCGGCCGAATCGCCCGCGACATCTCGCAGGCGCTGGGGGTGTGGGGCCAGGTCGACGTGCAGGGCGGACCCAACAAGGTCGCCTACGCGTCCAGCATCAAGGTCGAGTCGATGATCGAGTCCGAGGAACGACTCCGGTCGCTTCGCTCGCCGCCGTGGCCCGACGCATTCCCGCCCATTGACTCGGCGCTCGCAACCCGCGGGAAGGCGCTCTACGAGGCCCAGTGCCTGAGCTGCCACGAGCTGGTCGACCCCGTCGATCCCAAGCGCGCCTTGCAGACGGTCATGGTGCCCCTCGATGAGATCGGCACGGACCGCAACCTGGCCGAGGAGTTCGAAGGTGCAGTCTTCAAGACCGGCCCCCTGGAGGGGCGGACGAAGCTGGCCAGCGACGAGCGCTTCGGCCCCGAGGCCCGAGGCCACGAGATCCTGCTGAACCTCTTGCGGGGGGTGATCCTCGGCCAGCTCCCCGACGCGTCGGCGGAGATCCTGCTGGCCGCGCGGCAGAAGCGCTCCGGCCCGCTGACGGACCCCGGCACCAACGACGGCGAGGAGCTGCTCGCCTACCGCGCCCGGGCCCTCAATGGCGTGTGGGCGACGGCGCCGCTGCTCCACAACGGGTCGGTCCCGACGCTGTACGAGCTGATGAAGCCGGCGGCCGAGCGCAGCGCGACATTCTGGACGGGTTCCAAGGAGTTCGACCCGGTCGAGGTGGGCATCGTCAAGAAGCCCATGCCGGGGGGCTTCCTGCTCGACACATCCCTGGACGGCAACTCAAACGCCGGCCACGAGTACGGGACGGGGCTGTCCGACGAGGACCGCTGGGCGATCGTGGAGTTCGTGAAGACGCTGTAGAGGCTGCTAAGCCGGCTTTTCCAGCTTCACGTCGAAGCGCTCGATGTAGTCGGCGAACTTCGCGAGGATCGGCTTGCGCTCCAGCCCGTAGCGGGCGGCGCTGTAGACGTGCTTGCCCCGGCCGTCCTGGCGGGGGGTGTCCAGCCAGGTCTGCATGGCGCCCTCGGACGTGCGGTCCAGGCCGAAGTGCTCTTCGATGCGCGAGACCATCGCCTTCGGGTCCCCGACGGTCTCGAAGAAGTCGGCGTGGAAGAAGCGCGCGGGGTCCGCGTCTTCGAGGGCGGCGGCGGCCCGCGTGACCCCGGCGTGGAAGCGGCGGGTGATGTGGTCGCCGATGACCAGCGGGTCGACCTTGCCCATGAGGGTGCGGCGGCTGAGCGTGATCATGGAGCTGTAGGAGCTGACGCAATCGAAGGGGTTGCGGTGCGTCCATACGATGCAGGCATCGGGGAAGACCTTGAGCAGCTTGTCGACGAACCACAGGTGCTCGGGGCACTTGAGGACCAGCTGCCGAGCCGGGTTGCGGTGCAGCAAGATCTGCAGCATCCGCTTGTACTCGCGGTAGGCCCACTCGACGTCCTGCTCCAGCAGCCAGTCGCCGTACTTCTGGATCCCGTGGGACAGGTCGAAGTTCATGACCGACATGGTCGACGTGAACAGCGGCCAGCACTCTTCGACGGTGGTGGCGTCGATGTAGTGGACGTCGTGCATCTCGGGCACGAGGCGGGTCGCGAAGTCGATCTCCCACTGACACGCGCGGATGCGCTTGTTGCGGTCGACTTCGGGGTCGGGGTGCTCGGGCAGGGGCCGCGTAAGCTCCCAGAACTGCAGCCCCCGGCGGTCGTGCTCCAGGGAGAGCAGGTTCTGCAGCAGCGTCGTGCCCGTGCGGGGGAAGCCCAGCACGAAGATCGGCCGCTTGACCGGGATGTCCAGGATCTCGGGGTGGTCCTTGAGCCGCTGCTCGATGCGCAGCCGGTTGGCAACCGCGCGCCAGCCGACGTTGTTGATGAACGCCGACGACATCGAGCAGTACTCGCCCGTGTTCATGGCGTCGAGCACGACCTGCAAGGGCTCGATGAACCGCTCGTCGCCCCAGTCGGTGAGGCCGGTGGTCGCCTTCGCGCGCTTGAGCAGGGACTCCAGGTCGGTGCGGGTCGGCGGCAGGCCGAGCAGCTTGCTCACCCAACACGCGGCGTTGATCACCCGCTCCAGGGGGCGGTGCGACAGCTTCTGAACCGTCAACTGGCTCAGCGGAACGTCGGGAAGATCGGTCAAGGGGGCTTTCCTACCGCAGCGGAGGGCCCGTGTCAGCCGCAGGCCCGCTCAGTAGGTCGACGTCAGCGTCCCGCCGTACAAGACGCCGAGGGAGGAATCGACCACCGCCGTCTGCACGACTTCGACGTAGTAGCTGATGTCCAGCCCGAAGGAGTTCGACACCGTGTGGAGGTACGAGCCCGAGCTGTATGCGCCGCCGGCCACGACGTTCAGGTTGATGTCGTAGACCTGAACCGAGAGGTCGCCGTAGGTGGTGTTCCAGCTGATGTCGACGGCGAGGTAGCCGAAGTCCGGCGTCGTGATCTCGAACCAGTCGGAGTCGGAGCACGCGCGCAGCACCGGCAGGGTGTGGGTGCCCAGGTTGAACGCGGTCGGGGGCGACGCGCTCTGCCAGTCCGAGGTGTCGTTGGGCTCGTAGGAGTCCGCGGGGCATTCCGACTCGCTGGTGACCCACGCGTGGATGCACTGGGGGTCGGCCGCGTCGACGTCTCCCTCGCCGTCGTTGTCCACGCTGTCGGTGCACTCGGAGAAGTACTCGAAGCCGCCTTCGTCGTCGATGAAGGCGTCGGTGCAGCTCGGATCGTCCAGGTCGACCCAGCCATCGCCGTCGTTGTCGACGCCGTCGCTGCACAAGGTGGACTCCGAATCGTCCCACCCGTCGAGGCACTCGAAGTCGCCGGCGTCGATCGCGAAGTCGCCGTCGTCGTCCACTCCGTTGTTGCAGGCGGTCGAGCCCAGGCCGACCTCCTCCTGCAGGGGCGTCAGGCAGTCGGGGTCGTCGAGGTCGAACCACCCGTCGCCGTCGTTGTCGATGCCGTCTTCACAGCCCGCGAACTCGATGTCCGTGGGGTCGTCGCACTGTCCGTCGTAGCCGTCGATGGCGCCGTCGGAGTCGTTGTCGGCGCCGTCGCTGCAGTCGCCCAGGTTCTCGAAGCCTCCTTCGGAGTCGTCGGAGGCGGCGGTGCAGGAGGGGTCGGCGAGGTCGGTCCAGCCGTCGCCGTCGTTGTCCAGGTTGTCGGCGCAGGCCGCGGTCTCGCTGGTGTCGGCGCCGCCGTTGCAGTTGGGGTCCAGGGAGTCGATGAGGGCGTCGCCGTCGTTGTCGGCGCCGTCGTTGCACTCGGTGGAGCCCAGCCCGCCTTCGGTGTCGCTGGTCGGCATGGCGCACCCAGGGTCCTGCAGGTCGACCCAGCCGTCGAAGTCGTCGTCGACGCCGTTGGCGCAGGCGGGGAGCTCCCAGGTGTCGAGGGCTTCGGTGCACTTGGCGTCGGCGGAGTCGGTCTGTCCGTCGAAGTCGTTGTCGATGCCGTCGTTGCACTGCGTCGTGCCGTAGCCCGTCTCGGCGCCCGCGTCGCAGTCGGGGTCGTCGCCGTCGATCCAACCGTCGCCGTCGTTGTCGACCGCGTCGCTGCAGGGGTCGGGGGTGGCGTCGTCGTCGTCCGCTGCGTCGTCGTCGTCCGCCGCGTCGTCGTCGTCCGCCGCGTCG
>Ga0055584_100001577_pt1 | contig 22362 bp, 24 predicted proteins | sample OSDHelmetaG_FD_58716 | JGI IMG/M metagenome (GOLD analysis project Ga0055584, IMG submission 58716) | Pelagic marine sediment microbial communities from the LTER site Helgoland, North Sea, for post-phytoplankton bloom and carbon turnover... | ecosystem: Environmental > Aquatic > Marine >...
AGGTGCGCGCAGATGGTGTGTTGCTCACCTGCGAGCCAGCCGAGGTCCTACCCCTGGCGCAACGATATTTTCTGTTCTGATGGGCATACCGATTTCAACTTCGACATCCAAGGACACGCTCGACTTCGTCATTCGAGAAGTTTATAGCGGCCCAAGCATTGCGGACCTCAGCGCTGAGAACGTCGCGCGCCTCACCCTGACATTCGAGCAGCGCCAAAAGAGCCGACAACGGATCCATCTCGACAATGGTCTAGCTGGAGCCTTAGTGATGCAACGCGGACTGCGACTACACGACCGCGATCTATTGCGCTCCGAGTGTGGGCTGATCGTGCAAATCGTCGCCGCGCCCGAACCGGTTACGACAGCCTACGCTGCTAATGCCCTGGCCCATGCGCGCGCTTGCTACCATCTTGGCAATCGGCACCTGTCGTTACAGGTCGCCCCTGATTGGGTACGTTTCAGCCAAGACCATGTGATCGATGATTTGGCACGCCACCTCGGTCTACGTATCGAGCATGGTATGCATCCATTTGAGCCTGAAGATGGCGCATACGCGGGCGGCCACACGCACCATGCCCACAGCCACTAGCCACACCGACCGATCACACCTGCGCCTATGGCAGCTCATCAGTCCGACGCTACCAATTGGTGCATTCGCCTACTCAGATGGGCTTGAGCCGGCTATCCACGCACAGTTAATCACCGATCGCACAAAGCTCGAAGATTGGCTGCGTGAACTTGGCGACGAAACACTAGCCAAAGTAGATTTGGTCTACTTGCGCGAGCTATACAAGGCCCACACTTGTGCCGACCAAGCACTCGCAGAGTCACTCGCGGACGAATTGCTTGCGCGCCGCGAGACCCAAGAGCTGCGGGCTTCGGATGCCCATCTCGGCCAAGCTTTGTTGCGCCTATTACGCGACCTCGACAATGCCCCGGAGCAGCCAACAAGAACCGCACAAAGCACGCCCTTTGCTTATGCCTTCGCGTGCGCGTGTTCGCACTGGAACATCGGGCCTGAAGCATGTCTCGAGGGATATGCATGGACCTGGCTTGAAAACCAAGTCGCAGCCGCAGTCAAGCTGGTTCCCCTCGGGCAAACGGATGGTCAGCGCGCATTACTCAACTTATCTGATGAGATTCATCAGTGGGTGCGCGTGAGTCAAACCCTAGAGCGAGCCCTCGCAGGTGCGCTAACGCCCGGCCTAGCAATTCTAAGCGCAATGCACGAGACCCAGTACTCACGCCTTTTTCGGTCGTAAGCAGCGACGCCCTTACATGCACACCCAAACGACCATCAAGTTTCAATTAAGACTCAACACGAGACCAGCAACATGATTCAAGCAAACGGCGTTCTTCGCGTAGGTATTGGTGGCCCAGTAGGCTCTGGTAAAACCGCATTACTGAATCGTCTGTGCCATAAGCTTCGAGATCGCTACCAGATCGCAGTTGTCACCAACGATATCTACACGCGCGAAGACGCCGATTTCCTCATTCGAAATGGTGCGCTTACAGAAGACCGCATCCTCGGAGTCGAGACCGGCGGCTGTCCTCATACTGCGATACGAGAAGACGCGTCGATAAATCTCGCCGCCGTAGATGAACTTATAGATCGCTTTCAAAACCTAGATGTCGTGTTTATCGAAAGCGGCGGCGACAACCTCAGTGCTACATTTAGCCCGGAGCTATCCGATTTGACGCTGTATGTGATTGATGTATCGGCCGGCGATAAAATCCCACGCAAAGGCGGTCCTGGAATCACACGCTCTGATCTACTCGTAATCAACAAGATCGACTTAGCTCCAATGGTCGGCGCTTCACTCGAAGTGATGGATCGTGATGCGCGCAAGATGCGCGGAGAAAAACCCTTCGTCTTTTCTAACCTAAAAAGTGACGATGGCTTGGCTGACATCATCGCGTTTGTTGAACACGCGGGGATGCTGAATCTTGAGCCGGTGCGGCCAGTATGATGAAGCGCACAATAGTTGTGCGTGCGAATAACCAGCACGCACCCAATACGCTCGTTATCCCCTGCCGAACACTAATCCGTGCACCAATTTAATAGTGACAACCTAGGTGTCGCTTGAAAATACGCGGCGTTCCCAAACATGGCGCATCCATTGCTAAGAATAGATCAACCTATATCCGACCATATGAAAGGGGTCGCCATTTATATCTTCTCATCGTAACCAATCCAAGCTACGCCGTAGCGTGCTGAAGATCGGCGTGGCCATGGCAACTGCAGCCTTAGTAAATCCCGTGTTCGCTGCTGACACGATTAAAGTTGGTGTCTTGCATTCCTTGCCCGGAACCATGGCAATCAGTGAAGCCACGCTCAAAGATACTGTCCTCATGCTGGTCGAGGAACAAAATAAGAAAGGCGGATTACTCGGTAAGAAATTAGAAGACGTTGTTGTTGATCCCGCATCGAACTGGCCTCTTTTTACTCAGAAATCCCGCGAATTAATCGCCAAAGGAAAAGTCTCTGTTACCTTCGGGTGCTGGACCTCTGTCTCGCGAAAATCTGTATTGCCTGTATACGAAGAGCTAAACAGCTTGTTGTTCTACACAGTGCAATACGAAGGTGAAGAATCATCTAAGAACGTGTTCTATACAGATGCTGCTCCGAACCAACAGGCCGTCCTGAGGTTGAATGCCTAATGAACGAGATTGGTGTAAAGCGTTGGTTTCTTGCTGGTGCAGATTATGTATATTCACGCACAACCAACAAGATTCTTGAAGCCGATCTAAAAGATAAGAGTGTCGCCGCTGAAGACATCATGATCAACTACACGCCCGTTGGTCACTCAGGCTGGCAAAGTATTGTATCTGACATCAAGTCTTTCGGATCGGCTGGCAAGAAGACCGCGGTTGTCTCTACGGTAAACGGCGATGCAAATGTGCCGTTTTACAAAGAGCTCGGCAATCAAGGCATTTCGGATGAAGACATACCGGTGACCGCTTTTTCTGTCCGCGAAGAGGAGTTTTCGGGCATCGACACTAAACCTTTAGTTGGCCACCTTGCTGCATAGAACTACTTTATTAGTGTAGATGCACCCGAGAACAGAGACTTCATAACAAAGTGGCACAAATTCATCGGTAACACTGAGCGCGTCACCAAAGCCGAGCGGCGGCGTGTTGATTGATGGGCAGTGAGGGAAAATTGGTAGTAGGACTGATCCTCGGCGGCACGGCATTGGTCGTACTTGCGAACATACTGCCGGCGCAAGAGTCCGTGTTGCATGTATCAACATTTAGCGTGACGCTATTGGGAAAGTATTTGACCTATGCGCTACTGGCTCTCGCATTGGATCTGGTTTGCGGTTGTTATGGTCATGTTGGTTCCAGGTGTGCTTGGTTATGTGTTTGGTTGGCTAGCATTTCGCTCGCGGGTGAGCGGTGTCTATTTGTCAATCATTACCCAAGCCATGACGTATGCGCTGATGCTGGCATCCTTCCGCAATGAAATGGGTTTTGGTGGCAACAACGGCCTGACCGATTTTAAGGACCTGCTGGGTTATAGCCTACAGACTGACAATGCGCGGCTGGGACTATTTATCGCCTCCGTTGTCGCTTTGGCAGGAGGTTACGCAATTTGCCGATACGTGGTGACTAGTCGATTAGGGCGCATAGTTCTAGCGCTCAGAGACGCAGAAGCACGAACTCGGTTTCTCGGCTATGAGGTTGAGTCGTATAAGTTGTGGGTGTTTACACTTTCAGCGGTACTGGCAGGGATCGCCGGCGCGCTCTATGTACCGCAGGTCGGGATAATCAATCCAAGTGAATTTGCACCGCTGGCATCGATAGAACTGGTTGTGTGGGTTGCTTTGGGTGGGCGCGGATTATTGTATGGGGCGGTGATTGGAGCGGTCGTCGTTAATGCAGGTAAGACCTGGTTAACCGGGGCGCTACCGGAAGTGTGGCTATTTGCGCTCGGTGGATTGTTTATAGTGGTTACCGTGTTATTGCCACGTGGCGTAGCAGGCGCGCTGAAGTCGCGTCGCATCGGAGCAAACTCGTGATCTGGGCCAGACGCGACCGAGTTTTTTCTTTTCTCGCGCCCCCACTCAGCGAAGTTAGCGTCGACACGAGCCATGGTCCAATTCTGTATGTCGAGGATATTACCGTAAGTTTTGATGGCTTTCGTGCACTAAACAAATTGAATTTATACATAGATGATGGCGAGTTGCGCTGCATTATCGGCCCCAATGGCGCAGGCAAGACCACGATGATGGATGTCATTACCGGTAAGACTAAACCTGATACCGGCTCGGTGTTCTTTGGTCAATCATTGAACCTGCTCAGTTTTAGCGAACCCGAGATTGCGCAACTTGGTGTCGGACGAAATTTTCAACGCCCAACTGTATTCGAGAATTTGGATGTGCAGACCAATCTCGAGCTGGCGTTGGCGCGACACAAACCACCATGGGCAACTTTGTGGGCCAAGCTGAGTGGCGAACAGATCGACCGAATTGGCGAGCTGCTTGAAATAGTCAATTTGACCGATTCGCGAAGCATCGGCGCGCGTCAACTCTCGCATGGGCAAAAGCAGTGGCTAGAGATCGGCATGTTGCTGGCACAGAACCCCCGTTTGCTGCTTGTTGATGAACCGGTGGCCGGAATGACCCATGAAGAAACTGAGCGCACGGCCGAGTTATTGGTTGGCTTGGCGGGGCAACATTCGGTCGTCGTAGTAGAACACGATATGGAATTCGTTCGCTCCATTGCGCGTACTGTCACGGTCTTACATGAAGGCAGCGTTCTTGCCGAAGGTGATATGGCCTCAGTGCAAAACAACCCGAAGGTAGCGGAGGTCTATTTAGGTGAGTGACAGCTTAATCATTCTGAGTGCGAGTGCCGATGCATACAGTGCCAGTCCGAGTACGCGGAATCTGCGCAAATGCTGACTATCAACGGGCTCAACCAATACTATGGCGAGAGCCATATTTTGCACGACGTGAACCTGGAGATCCCAAGTGGTCAATGTACTTGCCTAATGGGACGCAATAGCGTTGGTAAGACTACCCTGCTGGGCACCATTATGGGTTTGATTGCAGCGCGTACCGGCAGCGTTATATTTGGCGGCCAAGATATCTCCAGGCTACCAACGGAGCAGCGTGCATTAGCTGGAATTGGTTACGTGCCGCAAGGCCGTGAGATCTTTGCACAGCTGACAGTTGAACAGAATTTGCGCGTAGCAATGAGTGCTAGAGGCCAGTTTTCTAGCGTACTTCCAGGGCGAATTTTGGATCTGTTTCCAGTGTTGCGCGACATGTTACGCCGTCGTGGCGGCGACTTGTCAGGAGGGCAACAGCAGCAGCTGGCGATTGCACGTGCGCTGGTGCTTGCCCCGAAACTACTCGTATTGGATGAGCCAACGGAAGGCATCCAACCCAACATTATCACCCAGATCGGTGATGTACTTAGGCAGCTCGTAGAGGAGGACAACATGACTGTGTTGTTAGTTGAGCAGAAACTGCCGTTTGCTCGTCGCAACGCTAAGGCATTCTTTGTCATGGACAAAGGTGCAGTTGTAGCAGGCGGTCAGATCGAACAGCTGAACGATGAAATTGCGCGCAAACACTTAAGCGTTTGAGTGCACGTTAGAAACATCCCTAGCACGAAAACTTCTGAATTGTTGCCCATAAATTGGACCAACCAGCGCCGCAGCGGCGGGCACTGAGGGAGTCGCAAGCGCACTTAGACATGGCGCTTAAGAGCGATACCTCATGGTGCCACTGCCGAAAGCGATTTCATCGCCGTTAGCGTCCACGATGCACGCGTCGGCAAAGAATACTTTATTGCCTCCACCTCGATAGTGGCCTTCGGCATAAACCTCGCCTATTGCGGCACGGCCTGAGTAATTGATATTCAATGACAGCGTCAACACACGCCGCGGTAGCGCGGGTGCTTGTCTATAGCTGCCAGCGCGGCTACATGCTTGGTCGACCAAAGTCGCCAACACACCACCGTGCGCACTGTCCGACGTGTTTAAAAGCTCAGGGCGCAAGGTCAACGATAAGCGCGCAAACCCTTCCCGCCATTCAACAATTTTAATGCCCAGATGCTGGGTGAAGCCACTAAGTGGTGCCAATGTTGCATTCGAATCCATAAATCGAATCTTAACTCCTTAATCAATCTCGAACTTTCGCCGCGCTCGCTTCCACTTCCACGAATAGATCTGGCGAGGCTAAACCAGCCACGATAATCAATGTGGATGCAGGTGGAGTACTAGTTCCCAGAACCTTGTCACGCCCAATACGGTAACCTTCGACATAGCGCGAGTCTGTTAAAAACACCGTCAATTTAACCAGGTCCTCTGGCGCCATATCGCCGCTCTTGAGGCATGCGAGTATGTTTCGAAATGCACGCTCTGTTTGCTTTTCAATACCGCGTGCGATCTTGCCTGATTTGTCAATACCCACCTGGCCCGAAATGGTCAACCACTCAGCGTCGCCAGGCACTGCGACCGTATGCGAGTAGTTACCGAGCGGAGGGTGCACCGACGTTGGGTTTATTCTAGTGCTCATGCGTATATGCTCCAAGAAAAACGTGCAATAAGATTCATCTCAGGCGACCGCTGTAATGGCTTGTCACTCTGTTGATACGTGCACGCACATGCTAACTTGTTAAGCATTCGATCACTAAGCAACCTGTAGGTGCAGTCTCGTTTTCGGGACGTGCAGTTGAATAATGTCCAGAAATCTCGGCACCCTTATCGATCTAAACACTAGCGCTGCGCAGACCCTGCTGATTGACTGCCGCGAGGCTGATAATCCGCGCAGTTGGAACGGCAGCGAGCTTGAACAACAAAGCAACGCGATCGCGCGTGCGCTGCTCAGACAAGGCTTAGTCCGCGGAGATAGAGTGGCAATTATGTCTGCGAATCGCGCGGAATATTTAACTGCCTACTACGGCGCGATGCGTGCTGGCTTGATTGCGGTGCCGATCAATACGCGGCTCCCCCCTGAGACGGTCGAATACGTATTGCGTGATTCCGGAGCTAAGTTTGCCTTCGTCGATGCGCCACGCGCGCATTTATGCGCTGCCGACATCACCGCGGTTAATTTTGATACGCCGTCATTTGCGGCGTTTTTGGATCCAGGCGATTTTGACGCGATTGAGCCGAGCGCTGATGAAGTTGCGATGTTCTTGTATACCTCTGGTTCAACTGGCAAACCAAAGGGTGTCCCACTGACACATTTCGGCCACCGCTGGGTGATTGACAAGCGCGTGGCGCCAAACGTTGACTATCCGCGTGAGCGTCTGTTGGTGGCCGCGCCGCTCTATCACATGAATGCGCTTGCGATTGCCAAGTTCGCAGCATCGGTTGGTGCGTGTGTGGTGTTACTACCTGAATTCAGCGCCGCTGCTTACATCACTGCAATTGAGCAGTTCCGATGCACTTGGCTGACCTCGGTGCCAACCATGCTCGCCAAGGTTGCGCAGCAGGGCGACTTGCTGGCGCGTACCGACCTGTCCTCAGTCACTAGTGTGCGCATGGGCTCAGCGCCGGTCACAGCAAGCCTTATTGAGCGACTGACAAAGATCTTCCCGGACGCCCGTATCCAGCTTGGTTACGGCACCACGGAGGCTGGGCCGGTTGGCTTCGTAGCGCATCCACAAGGTCTGCCAACGCCAATGCTAGCGCTTGGTGTAGCAGATCCGGACGTGGCGCTGCGCCTAGTGGATAGCGAGGGTCAACAGGCGGACCAAGGCGTTCTAGAGATCAAGTGTGCCGCGCTAACGCCGGGCTACCACAACTTGCCCGAGAAGACCGCCTCGGTCATGACCGCTGATGGTTTCTATCTCACCGGCGACGTAATGCGCCGCGATGCGGATGGCTTCTACTATTTTGTTGGCCGCGATGACGATATGTTCGTGTGTAACGGGGAGAACGTCTTTCCCGAAGAAGTCGAGCGCCTGATCGAAGGCCACCCGCAGGTCGCGCAAGCGTGCGTCGTGCCGGTAGCTGACGACGTGCGTGGACACATGCCAGTTGCGTTCGTGGTACTGAGAGAAGGCGCGAGCATTGCGGCCGACGAGATTAAGCAACACACTATTAGTCGTGGCCCCGCCTACCAGCACCCGCGCCATGTATTCTTCGAAGCTGAGCTACCGCTGGCTGGCACCAACAAGGTGGACCGCAACTTCCTAATCCAGGAAGCCAGCCGTCGCCTTTAATAGAGCGCCCATTTGCTACTCAGTTGACCGGCACTAGGCGGTCATGCTGCACGAACACCCACATTAAAACCGCTACATAGCAGGAACCAACTAACGTGAGCGAACAACTCAGTGCATCCGAATGGGAAGAGAAAATTAACGGTTCGCCCTTTAATGCTTTCTGCAACTCTAAGGTAACCGGCGTCGACTACGATAGCCTGACATTCAGCATGACAATGCCGATGCGTGCCGAGTTCGAACGGCGTGCCGGCACTGGCCAATGGCACGGTGGGCCGATCGCCGCATTCATCGATACGGTTGGAGACTACGCCATGGCGCTGCACGCGAATGCGCCCGTGCCAACCATCAATTATCGAGTTGATTACCTGCGCCCCGCGATGAACACCAGTTTAAACGCGGTCGCAAAAGTTCGTCGCGCAGGGCGTACCGTCGGGGTTGTCGATATCGATATTTTCGACGATAAACAACGCCTGGTCGCCGTTGGCCGCGGCTGTTACTCGAGCTCAGCTGGTTAATTCAAGCGGTACCGTCATGGCACACGTCGATGTAGAGCTAGACCACACCGGATTCATCGTCACCGATCTAGAGCGCGGTGCGGCGCAATGGGCGCGGCTCGGTTTTACCCTGACGCCCAAGAGTGCTCAGATGGGGCTCAATAAGGCTGGCGAGTTCGAACCCTGGGCAACTGCCAACCATTGCGCGGTGTTCGAACAAGGCTATCTGGAGCTCATTGGCGTCCACCGGCCTGAGTGCTTCAATCCATGGACGCAACTGCTGCACGCATTCGAAGGTGCGCACATCGCCGCATTCAAAGTGTGTTCGGCCGACGCAACGTTTGCCGAGTTACAGGCACACACAAACGACTTCCTCGCCCCGGTAGCTCGTCGACGGGATGCACCGTTTTTGTATCCGCATGGCTGGGGCGAAAAAGAGATGCGTTTTCGCAATATATTCAGCGATGCAAGCAAGGTCGCGGAAGCGCGCTATATTCTGATTGAACACCAAACGCCTGATGTACTGTGGCAACCAAAATTGCTTCAGCACGACAACGGTGCTATCGGTTTTGTGTCGATGAGTTTCTGCAGCGAGAACCCAGCGGATTGTTTAAAGCGCTTGGGCTTGCTTGGCATGCTATCGCAACACGCCGAGAGCAGCCTCGCACGCATTGACTGCACTGACGGCGGATTCGTCGAAGTGCTCAGTCCGAGTCAGTTTGTTCAACGCTATCCCGGTATGCAGCCGAATGCAGCTGATGCAATTAGCAGCTGCACTGTGCAAGTAGCCAATCTCCAGCGTACCCGAGAGCATCTGCGCCAGGCGCAGATCGACTACTACGATACAGGTGACGGCGGCCCCGAGCGCATCTGGATTGCACCAAGCTATACAAATGGCACAGTTCTGGAATTTATACCCTAACTATTATCATGTGCACGTGGCGACAACATTACGTGCTCGTAGAACTAACAACTCGGCGAGAGAGAACTAGATGAGAGCAACAGCCATCATGGCCCATGGCGGCCAAGAGCAAATCGTATATCACACAGACTTCCCAGATCCTGTCGCGGAAGAAGGTGATGTCATTGTGCGGGTCAAAGCGGCTTCGCTCAATTATCACGACGTGTTCACAAGACGCGGTATGCCGGGTATTAAACTAACGTTGCCGGTTATACCTGGGCTTGATGTCGCTGGTGAGATCGCTGAGATCGGGCCTGGTGTTGAAGGTTGGTCGGTTGGTGACGCCGTCTTGATCGATCCTATCAATCGTGAAAAAGGCGGCTTGCTCGGCGAGACAACGAACGGCGGCCTGGCAGAATATTGCAAAGCGCCAGCCCACCAGTTGGTGCGCATTCCCGATGGCGTGAGCTTCGCCCAGGCTGCGTCTTTGCCAGTCGCGTACGGCACAGCGCATCGGATGATGTTTACCAACGGCCACGTAAAGAGCGGCGAATCGGTACTAATTCTAGGTGCTAGCGGCGGCGTCGGAACGTGTTGTGTATTACTCGCAAAAATGGCGGGCGCCGAGGTCATTTCATGCGCAAGTACGCAAGCGAAGCTTGACCGACTGCAAGCCATGGGCTCGGACCATCTGCTTAACTATACCGATACAGATTTCACCAAGTGGGTATACGGTCAATATGGAAAACCATACCGCCGCTCCTATGATGGTGGTGTCGATGTAGTCGTAAACTTCACTGGCGGTGACACTTGGGTCAAGAGCCTGCGTGCGCTTAAGCGTGGCGGCCGGCTGCTGACTTGCGGTGCAACGGCCGGCTACGATCCACAAACCGATTTGCGCTTCATTTGGACATTCGAACTAAAGCTACTCGGCTCCAACTCTTGGACCGTTGAAGATTTGGAATCGCTCATGGGCTACATCCGCGACGGTAAAATGTCGCCAGTCATCGATACAGTCATTCCGTTGAAAGATGCCGCGGAAGGAATTCGCATGATCGAAGACCGTGAGGTTTTCGGAAAGATAATCATTGAGCCTTAAGCGCGAATAACATGTAATTATCGGGCTTAGGTATAATTTTAGAATCTCAAGTCTTTCGGGAGCTGACCATGCTTGCTTGCCAACGTGATGCATTTACACTGCCGGACGATTTGCAATACTTGAATTGTGCTTCGAGGGCACCACTTCTCAAAGTGGTAGAGGCGGCTGGTGTTGCAGGTATACTCGCGCAACGAGCGCCTGTATCTGCGAGCCCGGCAGAGTATTTCGCTGAGCCCGATGCATTGCGCGTCGCAATTGGATCGTTGATCAATTGTGACCCGATACAGATCGCGCTAACACCATCGGTTAGTTATGGTGTGGCCATCGCTGCCAACAATCTTAGTTTGCGCCGTGGCCAAAACATCGTAATGGTTGAAGAGGAATTTCCGAGCGATGTTTATGCGTGGATAGCTGCGTGCGAAAAGACTGGAGCCACGCTACGCAAAGTAGCGCGTGCGCAGAGCGCGGCGCGCTGGACCGAACACTTAGTCGACCACATTGATGCGAATACGGCATTGGTGAGCCTGTCAACTGTACATTGGACGGACGGGCTTAAGTTTGACGTACAAAGCGTTGCTGATCGCTGTCGTGAAGTGGGAGCGCTATTTGTCCTCGACGCAACGCAATCCGTCGGTGCTATGCCTTTCGACTTTGCCGCCGTGCAGCCTGATCTATTAGTCTGCGCCGGCTATAAGTGGCTGTTAGGCCCATACCAAATGGGATTTGCCGCGCTTGGCGAACGGCTCTTACAAGGCGAGCCTTTTGAGTACCACTGGAGCACTCGCATTGGCAGCGAATACACTAGTAATACCGCCTATCAGCCAATTTTCAGGCCCGGTGCACGTCGTTTCGATGTCGGTGAACAAGGTAATCCTATTACAGTGCCGATGTTAACTGCAGGCATTACGCAAGTTACCCGCTGGGGAGTGCCAGCTATCGCGGAGTATCTTGAGTCACTCGCCCAACACCTACAAGCTGGACTACCGGAAACACACTTCCAGCTGCCGCCATCGTCCGACCGGGGTTCTCACATTCTTGGAATACGGGCTACAGACGAGGCTACGACTAACGCAGCCTTACAGGCACTTTCCGCGGCTGACATACGTATATCAAGGCGCGGAAATGTGTTGCGTGTGTCGCCACATTTGCATTGTGATACCGCTGACATTGACGCGCTGTTAGCGTGCTTGCGCAAAGCGCTTAGCTAATTTCCTAAGCGCTTCCGTAACTATGTAGGTGAGGTATTATTACGCGTGATGGTGCGCAATCATTGCGCGTAAGTCCACTTAAGAATTGCGTCTTGAAGAGCTTTACCCGAACCGTTCTTTGTACGCGCGTGATTCAACAGCATTGCTACCGCAAACACTTTGCCACTCTTCGCGTGTACATAGCCAACGGCTGATGTGACATCGCGCAACCAACCCGTCTTGATGTGCATTTTTCCAACTTCTGAGCGACGTTGGAAGCGCCGCTTCATGGTGCCGTCAAGGCCTGGAATAGACATGGATGAAACAAATTCAGGCATGGTTGGTTGATGCCAAGCGAGTTTCAACAGCGTCGCCATGAAGTCGGCCGTCAGGCTTGCTTGGCGCGACAGACCTGAACCATTATCCATAACAAATTGCGACACATCTAAGCCGCGCTTGCGCAGGTGCGACTTGAGATGACTTGCTGCTTGTTCACGACTTACCGGCAACGCTTGTTTTGCGGCACCCACGCTATAGAGCAGTAAACGCGCCATCACGTTGTTGCTCCATTTGTTCACCGGACGCAGCAACTCAGCGAGTGGCCGCGAAGTCCAAACTAACAACGGTGCTTGCTTGGCGGGAACCTTACCGCGACGTACGACTCCGGTGATGTTGCCGCCCCAGTGTGCCCATATCGATTTAAATGCGCCAAAAGCGTAGTCGGTATGTTGCATGACGCTTCGAGATAATTCGTAGTCACTGCAAGCTATAGGCAGCTTGCCGCTAAAGCGGATTTCTGTAGGCGAGTTAAGGTGCATCTGCACGCCAATATTGCGACTTGCGCATTTAAGCTTGGAACGCTTAATTTCGTCTTTGATGCTTAGATTCGGTAATTTCGGTACGGTGCGAATGGCAATCAGATTTTTATCGGTGCGCGCGTTGAATAGAAATCGAACGGCATTAAAATTCACTGTAAATGCGGTCGGGATCACGTTGTATAGGCGGTAAGTTCCGCCGTCGAATTCACCTGGTGTGTTGGGTTCCAAAATGTAAGCTGAATCATCAATGACCAAGTCACCGTGAATTTCGCGTAGTCCCGTCTCACGTAATGCGCCAAGCATTTTCCAAAGCTCTTCCAGCACCATGTAAGGGTCACCTCCACCCTTAATAACTAGATCGCCTTTGAGTACGCCGGCTTTGATTTTTGCGGTTGTATATAGTTTGGTTTCCCAGGTGTGCGCCGGGCCCAATACGTCTAATGCCGCCCATGACGTTACCGCCTTAATCGTTGATGCGGGTATGCGCGGTATCGCGGCATTGAAAGAAATCCGCGGTTTATCGGCCGCCACTTCTGTGACGACTACACTCAACGCGCTCGCTGGTAGCCGGTGCGTCTTGAGCAGCTTGCTGACAGATGCTGGTAAGCCTGCCGCCTGTGTTGCCCCTTGTGCACACAGCATCAGACAAGACCCCACGCACCATGCCACTATGTGACCAACAGATGTCCGGCGCATGTTAACGATCGCGTCTTAATGGCAATGCTCGTAAACTTCTTGAAATTACAAACGGATGGTACTCGAGCGCATCTGCGTCGAGCGACAGGTCTGGAAAGTTCTCGGCTATGGCACGCAGCCCGAGCGTGCCTTCGAGTCGAGCAATGGCAGCGCCAAGGCAGTAGTGAATTGAGTAGCCAAATGCAACATGGCGATTTGGGCTGCGTTCAATGTCGAAACTCTCTGGATCGGCGAATCGTCGCGGGTCACGATTCGCGGCACTTTGCAGAAGCAACACGCGTTGCCCTACACCAATGGTTTTGCCTTGGTATGTGGTCGCGTCACTAGCAAGTCGCCACATCGCTTTAATAGGCCCTTCGTAGCGCAAAATTTCTTCGACTGCGCTTTCAGCTAAATCGGGATGTGCTTTAAGTTTGTCCCACTGGTCACGGTGCTCGAGGAATAGCTTGATGCCATTGGCCAGCAGGTTGCGCGTAGTTTCGTGCCCGGCGAACAGCAACAGCACACAGGTCGCAACGATTTCGTGTTCACTGAGTGCGTCACCGCGCTCCTCGGCCGCGATCAGGTCGCTGATTAGATCTTCGCCGGGGTGCAAACGGCGCTCACCTATAAGCTTACGTACCAGCTCCGCAAACGATTCTAGGCCTTTCGCCGCGCGCTCCGCGCGGTCGCCGACGGTGACAGCGCCGAACAGCAACATGACGATTTCCTCGGACCATTGCGCGATTTCGTCGTGATGCTCACGCGGTACATTGAGCATACCGGCGATAACGCGAACTGGTAGAGGGTTGGCAAATTTACCGATGAAATCAAAGCGCTCGGCGCCGCGCAAATCGGTGACCAGCTCGTCGGTGAATGTTTGTACGATAGATTCCATGCGCGCCACGGCGCGTGGGCGAAAAGCGTACTCAACGAGTTTTCGAAGCCGCGCATGGGCGGGCGGATCGGTGAATACGATCCAACGGGACAATATTTCATCAACAACCGCGCGGCCTGCCTCGCCATCGCGTTGCTTGCGCCGGCGCAGTACTGGCGTGACGCGATCTGAGCTCAAGTTAGGGTCACGAAAGGCGGCCCGAACATCGTCATACCGTGATAGGACCCAGGTGCCTAAATGCGTATTCCAATGCGCCGGATCCGACTCACGTAAGCGATTGTAGGTGGGGTATGGGTCCAAGGCCTCAGCGTTTGAGGCGAGGTCCGGCATGCTGTCTAGGGCGCTGTTCATTCGTTCCTCATAAATGTTTGCTCGGCACAGGTGACCCTTCGAGCGCACCTAGTGCGCCCAATCATCGTTTGGCTTGCTGCGCCACGGGCTGCCTCTCGGGACCAGCGAGCACCCATCAGTGCGGCACGCTACACCCGGCAATTACCCGCTCTAACGCTATGTCGGCGAGCCGCTCAAGTTCATCCGCGGATAGATTCTGGACTGGATGTGGTACCCAAACGGTTTCTGGCGTAAATCCTAATGCCGTCGCTTGTGCTGCGGCTGCGTGTTGAAATGCCTCAGTGGCAATGACTAAGCCCGGGAGACCGCGTCGATCAAGCGTCGCAATATCATGCAAACTGCACGATGTACACGATCCTCAGTCAGCCAGCCCACCCACCACGACGTCACAGTGTTGCAGCATTTCGGCGAGTACTGGCTCGGCCGCAACCTTGGTGTGGGTCGCTTTGGCAAAACGGCGGACCGTTAAGCCGCGCGCAACGAGGCGCTCTTCCAGATAATCCATGAACTCATCACTGCGCTCTTTTGCGATTGAGAACAGCCCTATAGTTGCGTCGCGCAGGGCCCGTGACGGTAAACGACGTGATCGTGAGCTCGGCGTTGACTCCGCCGTCGGGTCACGTAACTCGTGATCAGACATAAGCACTAAACCTCGAATCTAAACGGAAAGAATTGCACGTCGTAGTCATGCACTTGGCTCTTTGTGGGCGCGAACGTGCAGTGATGTTGCGAGTACACAAGTTCATCGACGAGCTGTTTGAGTCGCGCTAAGACCGGTACGATAAGTCAGCCGACTGGGCAATGTTGTCGTTAACAACGATGACTAGTTTCCGAGGGTGGGTCATAGCGGCAAATACACATCTGTTTGGTGATGCAAGTTAGCATGAGCACGGAACACAACTCCATTCGGGAGTACATACATGGAGCATATACATGCGGAGCACACAGACTGTTCACGTCGTCAGCTGTCACGCTGAAGGAGAAGTTGGTGATGTAATCGTGGGTGGCGTCGCGCCACCACCAGGCGAGACCTTGTGGGCACAATCGCAATGGCTGGCAGTTGATGGGGCGCTGCGAGGGCTGATGCTGAATGAGCCAAGAGGCGGCGTGTTTAGGCATGTGAACTTGCTAGTCCCGCCTAAGAATCCAAGTGCAGCGATGGGATTCTTGATTATGGAACCAACGCACAACCCGCCGATGTCCGGGTCAAATTCCATGTGCGTGAGTACGGTGTTGCTGGATACCGGCATCGTGCCGATGCAGGAACCAATTACGCGCTTCACACTTGAGGCGCCAGGCGGACTGGTGCATATAACTGCGCATTGTGTGGACGGCAAAGCGCGCGAAATCGTGGTGCAGAACGTGCCCGCTTTCAGTGCCGCACTCGACTGTCCGCTGAAGGTGGAGGGCTTAGAGAACTTGACTGTCGATATGGCCTACGGCGGCGACAGCTTCGTTATTGTCGATGCTGACGCGCTGGGAATGTCATTGCAGCGCGACGACGCAGACCAGATCGCCGCGCTCGGCATGCGCATTACGCGCGCCGCAAATGCACAGCTTGAATTCAGGCATCCGGATAACCAAGACTGGCGCCACATCTCATTTTGTTTATTTGCCAGCGCGGCGCAATTAGAATCCGGGCAGCTAGTGACGCGCCATGCGTGCACCATCGACCCTGGCAAAATAGACCGCTCACCAACTGGCACCGCGGTGTCCGCACGTATGGCTGTGTTGCATGCACGTGGCCAGATGCAGGTCGGCGACGAATTGATTGCACATTCGATTATTGACTCGCAATTCCGTGGGCGTATTGATGCGACCGCCAAGGTTGGGCACTTCGATGCGATCGTACCGAGCATTGCCGGGCGCGCTTGGATAACGGGCACTCATCAATATTTGCTGGACCCCGATGATCCATACCCGCGCGGTTATCGCATTAGTGATACCTGGCCGCGGCAACGCTAGGATAGGTATGCATGGTGCATTACTACGGTTTGATGAATATAGCGACTAGGTGTGCCGAAAGGCCATCGGCGGCAGCTACCAGCGCCGCCGTGGCCATGCACATCGCGCTGGTTAGTTAAGGGAACACAACATGAGTTGGGAAGCAGAAGTCCGCGAGATCCACAAACGCCGCGCACTCGCTCGCGCGCAAGGCGGAGACGAAGGCATCACGCGCCAACACAACTACGGCAAGCTAACTATTCGTGAGCGCATTGAGCAGATCCTCGACCCTGGATCGTTTCGAGAACACGGCCAGATGGCTGGCTCCGCGTATTTGGACGAAGACGGTGAGGTGGAATCGTTCTCCCCCGGCAACTATCTAGTTGGTTTTGGTCAAATCGATGGCCGCCAGGTCGCCGTTGGCGGTGAAGATTTCACCCTCAAAGGTGGGTCACCAAACGCGTCTGGATTGCGCAAGAGCGTCTACGCGGAGCATCTTGCGGTTGACTACCGTGTGCCATTGGTACGTTTTTTGGAAGGTGGTGGCGGCAGTGTTGGCAGCGGTGATGAAGATCCGCGTAAACCTCGAACAGTGGGTACACCGGTCTACGATCCGCACCGATTTCGTATCATCGCTGATGCGATGGGCCTGGTTCCGGTTGTGTCGGCGGCGCTTGGCCCGGTAGCCGGGTTCCCCGCCGGGCGCTTGGTTGCGTCACATTTCACCGTGATGACGCGCGCCACCTCACAAATCATGATCGCAGGCCCGGCGGTGGTGCAACGCGCCTTAGGCCTCGATTTAAGCAAAGACGAGTTGGGCGGCGCCGAAGTGCATTCGCGTAGCGGTTTGGTTGACCAGGTTGCTGCTGATGAAGCAGATGCCTTTGTACGTATGCGCCGATTCTTGAGCTATCTCCCGGATAACGTTTGGCAACACGCTGAGCGAATAGCATGTACCGACCCGCTTGATCGCATGGATGAAAAGCTCCTCCGTATCGTGCCACGCAACCGGCGTCACGCGTTTAAGGTGCAAGGTGTGATTGACGCGGTCGTCGATCAAGGCAGCTTTTTCCCCTTGGGCGAAGGCTATGGCAAAAGTTTGGTGATCGGGCTTGCGCGCATTAACGGCCAGAGCGTTGGTATCACTGCCAATGACTGCCGTTTCGTCGCTGGCGCAATGACCATGGAAGCCGCGCAAAAAATGCGCCGAATCATCGAGTTGTGTGACACCTTCCATCTGCCGCTGGTTAACTTCGTGGATGAACCCGGTTTCATGATTGGGCCCGAAGCAGAAGCCAATGGCACCATCCGCTATGGCATGGCCGCGGTAGCTGCGGCAGCGCAATCTGTCACGCCGTGGGCGTCTGTGCAGATCCACAAGAATTTTGGCGTCGCCTCAGCCGCACACTACGGCTCAGATACGTACACGCTCAACTGGCCATCTGCGCAATCTGGCGCCTTGCCAATTGAGGGCGGAGTTGCAGTCGCGTTTCGACGCCAAATCGCCGCCGCAGATGATCCGGACGCACTGCGCGCGGAGTTGGAAGAAAAACTAGCCGCCACCAGGAAACCCTACGCCAAAGCAGAGTCCTTTTCGGTACATGACCTTATTGATCCACGCGAAACACGGCCAATGCTGTGCGACTGGGTAGACTGGATCCAACCCAAATTGCGCGCTCTTAATGGGCCAGTTAAATTTGGCTTAAGACCTTAAACGACACAGCGAAACTTGCGCAGCTAACGAGTGCTTCGTCGTAGTACTCGCGTAACCTTGGAAATTTGACCATGGCACTGCAATTAAACGCATTAGACGGCAGCTTTGCGCAAGCGCTCAGCGGTATCGAGTTGTGGGATGACATTGAAGCGCTTGCGGTGCCATTGCGTGCCGCCTTTGCGCAACATCCAGTACTGGTGTTTCGCAAGCAATGTTTGTCTAGCGATCAGCTAATGGAACTCGGGCGCGTGTTTGGTACGCCAATGCGCTACATCGAGAAGAGTTGGTGGTCTACGCGACCCGAGATATCCATCGTCTCGAATATGCGCAACGGCAAAGGTGAGCCGATAGGCGGCTTGTCTTCGCGTGAACTCAACTGGCACACGGACCAGTCTTACAATGCGGTACCAACCACCGGATGTTATCTGTACGCACAAGTGGTGCCTGATACGGGCGGTGAGACCTGCTGGGCTAATCTCTATGGCGCCTACGACTCACTGCCGCCAGAGCTTGCACGGCTTGCTGATCGCGCGGTGGGTACGTTTAGTTATGCGGCGCGCACGCACGCTGTGATCCCCAACGCCAACGCCGCGACAGTGCAACAATCTTATGCGCAACGCATCCGCGAAACCCCAGATGTAAAACATTCTTTAGTCCATACCAATCCCAGCACCGGGCGCAAGGCGCTTTACATCGATCCGGGCACGCTCATCGCCATTGATGGCATGAGTGACACGGCTGGCGCTGATTTTATGCAGGCCTTGTTCGAGTACACGACGCGACCAAGCAACATATATCGGCATCATTGGCAGCTTGGCGATCTGGTGCTGTGGGATAACGCCGCGACCTTGCACCAACGCGATCCGTTTCCAGATGAACAATGCCGTTTGCTTAAGCGCATGATCATTGAGTTACCTAATTCGCGCCACATCGTTCCTGCGCTTGTTGAGTAACCGAACAGGCGTGTGTAGCGAGCAACCATTCGGTTTTGCGATATGAGTGCCAAGCTAGGCACGGCACAAGATACATCATCGTCGTTAGTTCCGGCCGACATCGCGTGGCACCATGGGTCGCCATTTGCGCGTCGCTACGATGATATCTACTTTAGCGTTGATGGCCTCAACGAAGCCGAGCGTACTCTCATCGCCCCGACTGATCTCATTGGGCTTAGCAATGCGCATGCGCATCTATGTGTTGCCGAATTGGGTTTTGGCACTGGGCTCAATTTTGCCGCCATAGCCGACACTGTGCTAGCGCATAGCAAGGCCTCATTGCATTTCATTGCCTTCGAAGCGCATCCCTTGAGCTTGGTTGATTGGCAAAAGATGGCCGTACTGCACAGTGCGCGCTTGCCTATGTATGACCTTTTGGTGCAGCAACCATTACCAATCTTAGCGGGCTGGCATCGGCGCACCTTTGCCGGTGGGCGAGTAGTGCTATCTGTCTTTCACGGCTCCGCGATTAGCGGTCTAACGGATCTGGTGAAGCGGCAAAGAAATACAGTTGATGTGTGGATTTTGGACGGTTTCGCGCCCGCTAAGAATCCCGACATGTGGACACCGGATCTGTTCCAACAAATTGCGAATACAGCTTACCCGGGCACCCAGCTCGCGACCTTTTGCGCTGCAACGGCGGTGTTTCACAATCTGCAAGCGGTCGGTTTCGAGCTACGGCGAATAGATCAAAGGCCACATAAACAAGAATCCTTGGCCGGCACATTTATCCCGCATCGCCGTCGGCGACAAGCGCCGCGTGCGACCACTGTGACCGTGCATGGCGCCGGCATCGGCGGTGCGACTATGGCTCGGCATCTGGCCGAACAAGGCGTAAATGTGGGTGTGTTTGACCCACACGGAATTGCAACTGGCGGCTCTTGTATTCGCTCGGCGTTGCTGCATGCACGCCTGCTGGGTGACCGCTCGGTGACGGCCGAGCATCGCGCTGCGGCCTTCCATTACGCGACGAATTATCTGCGCAATTACCCAGGTGTTGCGCACAGCGGGGTGTTGCAGGTCGCTGGTCCCAATTTTAGTGCGCAAAAACTCGCGCGCGTCGCTGACGCTTACGACGTCGCGGCCAAGCATCATCACTATTGGATGCAACGGCTAAATTGCGACGAAACCGCGAGATGTGCGCGCTTGCCATTAAGAAACGAAAGTCTGTGGTTTCCGAGCGCAAAAACGATTGATCTCCCACGCCTGTGTATGGCCCTGCTAAGCCACGCGAATATTGAATTCCACGCGCGCGCAGCCGACCCCAACGATAGCGAGCCAAACATCTTGTGTGCAGGCACCGCGTCGCGATTCTTGCCCACGCCAGGTCCGCAGAATTTTGCATGGATGGAGATCGCGGATGTAGAAGGGCAACTCGATGACGTACGCATCAGCAGTGCAATGCCAAACGTGCCGATTGTCGGCAATGGCTATGTTGTGCCGCACGCGACAGGTCTTACTATCGGCGCGACTTACGAGTACAAGCCTTGGACCCACGAGGCCGCGAGCGCCCATAACATAGAACTAAATTCCAACTATTTGGGCCCATGCCTTACTCCGGTGTCGCGCATACGCGCGACGCGCGCAGTATCAAGCGACCGTGTCCCCTTAGTCGGACAGCTCGGTGAAAATATTTGGGTCGCAAGCGCGCACGGGTCGATGGGCACTAGCTCAGCACCATTCGCAGCAGCAGTTGTCGCGAGTGAGTTACTCGGCTGGATCCCGCCGGCCTCGCCAGCAGTCGTAGCACTGCTCAATCCGCTGCGATTCTTAGCGCGCCAGGCGCGACGAGGCGTGCGCCATATCGGCGCGTGATCGCTCGTGCTGCGTGGGTAAGACGCCGCCGCACGTGAGTTGAGTCGCTACCGTTGCCAGTCGCCTAGTCATTTTCGTTGGCTATCGCCCGTGGGCCATTGGGCCATAGCCGTTGCAGCGACGCGTTCGCTTCCGTTAGGGTTTGGCGCATAACAATTCGAACAACGAGAAAGCTATGCAGAACAAAATGTGCGAGATGTTTGGCATTGATGTGCCAATATTCGCGTTTTCCCATTGCCGCGACGTTGTTGTTGAAGTCTCTAAGGCGGGTGGGATGGGTATTTTGGGCATGGCGCGCATGCCGCCCGATCGGGTTGAGGAAGAACTTAACTGGATCGACCAGCACATTGGCGGCAAGCCTTACGGCATCGATGTGTTGATGCCGAGTCGCTTTGACGACAGCAGTGACTTGAAGTACGACCCGGAACAACTATTGCCAGCCGAACACATCGATTTTGTGCGATCAATGTTGGACGATGCGGGTATTCCGCCACTTCCGGCGCACGAGGAAGCGGCGATTAAGCGCGAAATAGTCAAAGGCATCAACTTCACTCCGCGTGAGAGTTTGGCGATGCTGGAGACAGCGATGCGCCATCCGATCAAGGCGATTGTCAACGCGCTCGGGCCACCGCCGCGTGAGCTGTTGGAACGCGCACACGCGCAAGGCATTAAGGTTGGTGCACTGGCCGGAAAGCCACGCCATGCGCAACGCCATAAAGATGTAGGCTGCGACTTTGTGGTTGCCGTTGGCACTGAGGCTGGCGGCCATACAGGGGAAATTTCCTCGATGGTGCTGTGGCCAAGTATTGTTGATGCGGTTGCGCCCTTGCCAGTGTTGGGTGCTGGAGGCGTTGGTCGCGGGCGCCAAGTGGCAGCCGCTCTGGTGCTGGGTTGCGAAGGTGTGTGGGCTGGATCTTTGTGGCTGAAGACGGTGCAAAGTGAAGTGATCCCGGAGATCAAGCGCAAGATGTTCGAGGCTGAGGCCGCGGATGCTGTATTGACCACGACCGTCACCGGCAAGCCGTGTCGAACATTACGCAATGCGTTTTCGGATGCATGGGAAAAACCGGGTGCACCAGCGACCTTGCCTGCACCAACGCAAAATTATCTGTGGTGGCAAGAAGGGCGAACGCGTGTTGAGCGGGTGCGTGCAAAGGACTTTCTGACTTACCCGGTAGGGCAAATCGTTGGCGATATGCACGAGGAGATCTCAGTCAAAGAAGTTGTTTATGAGCTTATGACAGAGATGCTTGAAGCCAAAGAGCGGCTAAACCACATGCTTGACTAGGA